>ERZ808278.174-NODE-174-length-53546-cov-4.433007_pt1 | contig 53546 bp, 47 predicted proteins | sample MGYA00521239_ERZ808278 | MGnify/ENA primary metagenome ERZ808278 (study PRJEB31516, sample SAMN03275600) | gut metagenome | biome: mammalia-associated habitat; material: feces | host: Papio cynocephalus | place: Kenya | collected 2012-07-17 ... | reverse complement strand
GGGTGGAAATGGGATTCTTGAATTACAAATGGGAATCTCGTTTTACAATTCACCACTTTCAAATCCAAAAGAAATTGAATGGGACGAAAATGGGACTTTCGTTTTATAATTCACCCGAAAAAAGGGAAAAAATATAAAATTTGACACTATATAAGAATTTATTTATAATTTTATTGTGAGAAAGTAACTTATCAACTAAATTTATGAAAGGATGTAGTAATTATGAAAAAAATTATTAAATCAACAACTGGTATTTTATTCTACTGTATTTGTTTATTTTTAACATCAACTACCGCAAAGGCATATACTTTAAATGGATACAAGTTCTCATCTCCAAATAGCATTAGTTATTATGTAGATTCATCACTCTCAAGTTATAGCGTCAATACATATTTAAAAAAATGGAAACGAGCATATAGCAGTTTCGGCTTTACAAATGCATTAACTTATAGTAGTGCCAATATTTATTTTACGTCATTTAGTAGTGTTGATAATGGCACGTATGGTGTTACATATCATAACCAAAATGGGGCAGAGAAACATATGATTATTTTTTATAAGGCCTTTTTTGACGCTTCTTCATCAGTACGAAATGAAACAATTGTACATGAATGTGGGCATGCATTAGGACTGGCGCATCCTAGTGCACCAGTTAATATGTCAGCAGCTGTTATGAGAGCGACTGGATTTAATGGGAAAGCTTATCCATTGTCAGATGATATATCAGGAATAAATGCATTATATTATTAATAAGATCAGGAGGAATAGTAAAATTATGAAAAGTAAATTAAAAAACAAAACACTATTAATTGTAGTTTTTTCTACAATATTCATTTTATTTGGAGCAAAGGGTATTATGCACTTGAGAATGTCTAATAACACAATTAAAGAAGAAGTAGTATGTGCTAAGGTTGATAATTATGATAATATTGAAGAATTGAAGGAAGATGCAGATATCATTATTACAGGTACTAAGATAAACGAGGAGCCATCTCAAGTATTTTATGCTGAGAATGGATGCATTAACTTAGGATATACACTATCAGATATTAGAATTGATTCTATAAACACTACTACGCCTAATTCAGCGCTTTCTGTTGGAGATACAATTAAAATTTTAGAAAATGAATTTTTTGATGAAAAAAGTAATACTAATTACCATATTGATGGTTATTGTAAAATGAAAAATAACGAATCATATATGTTATTTTTAAGGTATTCAGAAGATAATGCATGGTATATTCCTTTGGGGGTAGTATTTGGAAAAGTTCCAATTGATGAGAATGAAGATAATCTGTTAACTGATGATCTTGAATTAAAAAATAAAGTAGATACGTTATCTAATGAAATATATGAAGAATATGACTTGTCTTCTTTTGAGTAGCTACAATATTTACACCCTTTTAGAAATATTTTTGTGTCTTGATATGTATTTTATATTTATTGCATTATAGAACTCATCTTACATTATAAATATGGGCAGCGTACCTTTTTCATTGGTGCTGCCCATATTTGCCCATTAATAATATACTTTGATTCTATCATGGGTTGGCTTAAAATTAACGCTAGTTCAGGAGTACATTTTTAAATTCACAATTATTATATTGGAATATACTATTTTATAATACTTTTCAGTATGTCTGTAATAGCATTTTGTTCGATTAAAGAGGTTGTTATTATATATCCGATGTCATCATACATAAATTCTATCCTATAGTTATTCACACCTAATTTATATATATTCACATTTACTCCACTGATAAATGAATTTGTATCTCCCACAAATATTTCATCAACAATTGGCATTTTATCTTTTGACATAAGAATATTAATGTATGCTCCTGATTCTAGAACTTTTTTTTCTTGATAAGTAACTTCGATATTATCAAATGTAACTTCATTGTTTTCGTTAATATACACAATTTTTGGATCTTTTAATGTAGATATTTTTAAATTCTCTGGTACTTTAGATAATTCAATATTTTTACCAAAGTAAGTACATACTTCTTCATAAGTCCATTCTGTTTCTTTACCATCAGGTAATTTTATTTTATTTTCACAAACTAACTTACTATTTTCGGTAGGGAAAATTATTGTATGATTATCTAGTTTATTAGTATTAACATAATATTTAATACCGAAAATACTAACCACTATACACAAACAACTGATTGCAATTTTATTTAAATAATATTTAGATGAAAAATTTTTAATTATGATGGATTTCATAGTACTTTTGACAATACACTTATCTAAAATATCAGATTTTTGATTCTTATTCATTGTAACAAAATCAAGCTCTTCATTACAATAATCTTTGAAATTTTTCATATACATTTCTCTCCTTCATTTCTTTTTTTAATAATTCACGTGCCTTTATAAGCCTACTTCCCACCGTTGATTGGCTTATATGTAGTATTTTACTTATTTCTCGTATTTTAAGTTCTTCATAATAATATAATAAAATGACTTCTTTATACTTAGCTGGCAGAGATTGAATAATACTTATTAATTCTTCATTTCTGTTTGATTCATATTGGGGTTCAAAAGTTTCTTTACTGAAATCATTACTTAAAACAATTCTTGTTTTCCAAGCCGATTTTAAATAATTTTTACATTCGTTGATTACAATTCTAAAAATCCATGTATGCTCTGTTGAACGCCCATTAAATTGCCAATAATTCAAATACACCTTTAAAAACACATTTTGAACAACCTCATACGCAGCATCTAAGTTATTTAAATATATATAAGACATTCGAAGTATTTCATCGCTGTATTTTTCTACTATTTCATACATTTTTTCATTGTCAATAGATTTTTTCATTTTTTCCCTCCTATATATTAGACAATATAAAAAAATTTTTTTACGAACATTTTTGAAATCTTTCAAATAAAAGGATTTCACGATAACAGTTCTCTTGAAAATATGAGTTTAGGTCTAGAATTTTTCTTTGTTTTTGTTATTATTAGTCATAGAGAAGTTCTTCTTTCTTGGTGGTGCTTTTCTTGGTCGTTAAACATTGTACCATGACTGATGAAACTTCTCTATTTCTATTTTCAAGTGAATTGTAAAGTGAAATTCCATACCTACAACAAAATATTACGAACTAGCTCGTTTGCTATTAAAGAAAGAATTATTTAAAGCAATTTTAAAGCGGAAGACCTTAACAGTTCCAAAATGGTTTCTATAAAACTCAATGCCAAACCAGACGAAAAAATCAAAGTTACATCTTTAAATACAGGAGTGGAGAAGGTTGCGAAATGTCAAAATGGAGTAGTCTGGCTAAAGATTGGTAAATCACTTTAAAGAGGATGCTGTCACCGTTTCAGATGGCAGTGAGAGTGTGAAGCTGTATCTTGATGCGGAATAGAAAATGATGAAAAAGCTCCCTGGTGCAAAACATATATTTGCATAAGGGAGTCTTTTATTATCTTGAAAAAGTAAAAATAATTTACTATAATAAAGAAAAGTAAAATATAGCTGTTTTACGGGACAGTTTTTGGAGGACATTATGATTAGAAATAATATTAGAGACTTACTAGATTACGCCATTGCAACAGGATTAATAGAAAAAGAAGATGAACTGTATATTCAGAACAGATTGTTAGAACTATTTCAGCTAGATGAACTTGATTTTATAAAAGAGGGGCACGAACTATCAGAAGAAGAATGGGTGAAAAAACTGCCAGATATATTAGAAGAACTGCTTGATTATGCTGTTTTAAATGGCTTATTAGAAGAAAATACGACTACATATCGTGATCTGTTCGATACAAAAATTATGGGGATTTTCGTAGAACGCCCAAGCAGAATCATTAAATCATTCCGTTCTTTCTATAAAGAAGACCCTAAGAAAGCCACAGACTATTTTTATAAATTGTCTCAGGACTCCAATTATATTAGAAGATATCGAGTGTCAAAAGACATGAAATGGGTTGCAGAAACCAAATATGGGGATTTGGATATCACAATTAACTTATCAAAACCTGAGAAAGACCCTCGTGCCATTGCAGCAGCAAGAAATGCAAAACAGGCTGCGTATCCAAAATGTCAGCTTTGTGTAGAAAATGAAGGTTATGCAGGAAGAGTAAACCACCCAGCCAGACAGAATCACAGAATTATACCGGTTACTATTCTTGGAGAACAATGGGGATTCCAGTATTCCCCTTACGTATACTATAACGAGCATTGTATTTTGTTAAATGCAAAGCATGAACCAATGAAAATCAATCGTTTGGCATTTGCAAAATTATTCGATTTTGTAAAACAATTCCCACATTACTTTGTTGGTTCCAATGCAGATTTACCGATTGTAGGTGGTTCTATTCTGACACATGAACATTTCCAAGGTGGAAATTACGAATTCGCTATGGCAAAAGCGAAAGTGGAATCAACATTCAAAGTTCCTGGTTTTGAAAACGTAGAGGCTGGTATTGTGGCATGGCCTATGTCAGTAATTCGACTTGCAGGAACTGAAACGGAACCAATTGTAGAATTAGCTTCTCACATTTTAGATAAGTGGAGAGGGTATACGGATGAAGAAGCATTTATCTTTGCGCAAACAGATGGAGAACCCCATAATACCATTACCCCTATTGCAAGAAAACGTGGAGATAAGTATGAATTAGATTTAGTGCTTCGAAACAATATTACAACAAAAGAACATCCACTAGGTGTATACCATCCACATGCAGAACTTCATCACATAAAGAAAGAAAATATTGGACTGATTGAAGTTATGGGTCTTGCTGTGCTCCCAGCTAGACTAAAAGAAGAGATGGAACAGCTAGAAGATGCGATTGTTTCTGGAAAAGACATCCGAGCTAGTGAAACGATTGAAAAACATGCTGACTGGGTGGAAGCATTCTCTAAGAACTATGAATGTATTACAAGTGAAAATGTTCATGATATTGTAACAAAAGAAATTGGAAATGTATTTATGAAGGTGCTTGAAGATGCTGGTGTGTTCAAGAGAACAGAAGAAGGACAAAAGGCATTTGCACGATTTATTCATAGTATTTCTTAAGTTGCTATTGAAAAGTGGCGGATTATGAAGTACACTATAGGTATTGTAAAGATTTGAACACAGAGGAGAACAGTATGCGTGTGATTGCAGGAAAGGCGAAAAGAATACCTTTGGTTGCGCCGAGTGGACTTGATACGCGTCCTACACAGGATCGGACGAAAGAAACCTTGTTTAATATGCTACAGCCCTATATAGCAGATTGTCTGTTTTTGGATTTGTTCAGCGGAAGTGGTGCAATAGGAATAGAGGCTTTAAGCCGTGGTGCAAGAGAAGCAGTATTTGTAGAACAAGGTAAGGATGCCTTAGACTGTATACAGAATAATCTGAAGAAAACGAAGTTGGAATCAGATGCAACTTTGCTTAAGATGAATGTTTTTGACGCCCTGAACCGATTAGAACAGAGTCAGAAATGTTTTGACTGTATCTTTATGGATCCGCCATATAATCATGAACTAGAGAAAGAAGTATTAATTAAGTTAGCAGGTTCTTGCTTACTTAACGAAGACACGATTATTGTTGTGGAAGCATCACTGGAAACCGATTTTTCTTATTTGGAAAGTATTGGACTTCAATTAGAAAATGAAAAAAATTACAAGACGAATAAGCATGTATTTATTGCATTGAAATAACTAAAGTTGGGAGTTTTTTTATGAAAGTAGGGATCTACCCAGGTAGTTTCGATCCAATTACATTAGGACATTTGGATATTATTACAAGATCTTCAAAAGTAGTAGACAAGCTCATTATCGGTGTGTTAAATAACAGTGCTAAGAATGCGCTTTTTACACCAGATGAAAGAGTGGATATGATAAAACGGGTTACAGAAAACATACCGAATGTAGAAGTAGAAAGTTTTTCGGGCTTACTTGTTGACTATGCCAAAATGAAGAATGTCAATGTAATCGTAAGGGGGCTTCGTGCCATAACGGATTTTGAATATGAGCTGCAGATTGCACAGGCGAATCATAAGGCGAATCCAGAGATTGATACGATATTCTTTACCACTAATGTAGAATATTCTTATATTAGTTCCAGCATTGCAAAAGCGTTTGCATTTTATTGTTCTGATTTAAAGCAGGTTGTACCCCCATTAGTAATAGAAAAGCTTAACGAAAAGTTTAACCATAGTTGAAATTAAAATAAAGGAGCGTTACCTATGGGAGTAAGTAAGATTGAACAGTTAATTGAAGAAATATATGAATTTGTTGAAAGCTGTAAGATGCAGCCACTATCTTCTACGAAAGTAGTCGTGCCAAAAGACCAATTGTACGATTTATTGGATGAATTAAGACTTAGGACTCCTGACGAGATAAAGAGATATCAGAAGATTATATCCAACCGTGATGCAATTCTTCAGGATGCACAGGAAAAAGCGAATAATATGCTGGCAGAAGCTGAGGCACAAACCAATGCTTTAATTGATGAACATCAGATTATGCAACAGGCTTATTACCAAGCAAATGAAGTTGTGAATCAAGCCACAGAGCAAGCCAATCAGATGCTTGCGCAGGCTAGACAGGATGCAGATCAGATTCGTGTTGGTGCATTAAACTATACCAATGAGTTGCTTTCTGGGGCAGAAGCAGTATTGTCAGCTTCCTATAATAATTCTAAAAGCCAGTATGAAGGCTTATTAGAATCATTAAAGGGAAGTTTGGATGTGATTGCAAGCAATCGAAGCGAGCTGGTACAAGATGAAGCCGCTGCTGCTAATGTAGGGCAAACGGAGTATGCACAACCAGAAGCAGTTGAGGAAGAAGATGACTTTCAGTTTGATGAAAATACATTTCTAGATGACGCTGACGAATAATAAGGTGCATAATCCAGCAATACCAGCGTTGATACATTTGAATAGAAAATAATTTTTTATAGATAGTCCTGAGTGAATGATAACACTGTAAGTTTGTGCGTGGCTTGAAAGTCCGCCGAATGCAGTGAGAGCATTGGTCAGGATTATTTTTTTTGTAAAAGAAAACTGTGCAAAACTGATAGCAGCAGAACCTGTTGTGATTTCTAAAAAACCAATCAGAAAGTAGCGAAAGGTTTCGGGGATGAACGTAATATGCAATACAATTTCTGCAAGGATGGAAAAGAGTATGATATATCCACCAACTTTTACTAAGATTGTAAATGCATTTAAAATAGTTTGATCTAATATGTCAAAAGCAGGAACTCGTGCAGGTTTGGAAGAATAAGGTACAACAGTAAGTTTTGAATTGGTTAATTTTACTGCTTGTAAAGCTTTTCTATGTAAAATCCGGTAAACAATCCCGGTTAGCAGAGCACTGCCATATACGATTCCGAGAATGATAAATGGTTTGTGTTTTATATTAAGGCATTGCATTGCAACAAAACTGATGATAAACATAGGACTTGCATTATTGCAGAAACATAGCAGATACTGACCTTCATCTTTACTAATTTGACCAGATGCAATAAGGTCTGCACAAGCCTTTGCACCAACTGGATAGCCTGAAAGCATTCCAATGAGAAAAGGATAGCAGCCAGGTTTGGATAGACCGAGCAGCCTGCCAAGAGTAGGATAAAAAAAAGAGGTCAGACAATCTGTCACATTAAGCTGCATAATCAGATTCGACACAATCATAAATGGCAATAAGGTTGGCAGTACTGTCTGGAACCAAAGCATTAAACCGGTTTTTGCACCTTTTAACGAGATAGTTGGGAAAACTAGTAGTAAAAGTAAAAAGGAAATAGTAGAAAAAGAGATTAAAAATTTTTTCAATTGTTTTCCTGCTTTCTATAAAAACTATTGCTTACATATATTTTATGATTTATAGTAAGAGGGTATAACTAAAACTCTAGGGGAAAACTACATAGTGTGAACAAGAAAGGTGGTAAATAAATGGCTAACAAATTGAAAAAGAGAAATGAAGTAGAACCACAATTTAAGTGGAAAATTGAAGATTTATATGAGAATGATGATAAGTGGCAACAGGAAGTCGAAGTCATTCATACCTTAGTCGATGAATTAAAACAGTATCAAGGAAAATTAGGAGATTCCGCTGAAAGTCTATACTCTTTTCTGTCGTTAAGTGATAAGGTTGATGGACTCGTGGAACGTGTGTATGTCTATGCAAACCAGAAGTTCCATGAGGATACAACGAATGGAACGTATCAGGACCTTGCGGATAAAGCAACAAATGTAATGATGACTGTCAATAGTGCATTATCTTTTGCAACACCAGAGATATTAACAATTCCAGAGGAAAAAATCCGTTCATTTTATGAAGAAAAGATAGAATTGTTACAGTATCAGCGTATGATTGAAGAAATTATGAAAGATAAGCCACATACATTATCTTCTGAAATGGAAGAGTTGCTTGCGCAAACTGCAGAAATTGCTGATGGTCCGGATAATACATTTTCTATGTTAAATAATGCAGATATTAAATTCCCTATCATTAAAGATGAGGATGGAGAAGAAATAGAAATCACACATGGCCGTTATATTAAATTGCTAGAAAGTCCAGACAGGAGAGTAAGAGAAGAAGCCTTTAAAGGTCTCTATTCTTCCTATAAAAAATTAAAAAATACGCTTGCAAGCCTATATAGCACCAATGTAAAGAAGGATATTTTTTATGCGAGAGCACGTAAATTCGATTCATCTTTGGAAAGTGCCCTGAATGGAAGCCGCATCCCAGTTGAAGTTTATAAGAATTTAATCGAGGCGGTGCATGAAAACCTTCCTGCTATGTATAAATACATGGAGATTCGAAAGAAAGCACTTAAAGTGGATGAACTGCATATGTATGACATTTTTGCACCAATTGTATCAGACTTTAAAATGGAAGTCTCATTTGATGAGGCGAAGCAGATTGTAAAAGAAGGATTAAAACCTTTGGGTGAAGAATACCTTTCCATCTTGCAAGAGGGATTTGATAATGGCTGGATTGATATTTACGAAAACGAAGGGAAAAGAAGTGGTGCTTACTCCTGGGGAGCCTATGGAACACATCCGTTTGTGCTTTTGAATTTTCAAAATAATCTAAAAAATACCTTCACCTTAGCACACGAGATGGGCCATGCAATTCATAGTTATTATTCGGATAAAAATCAGCCAATCACCTATGCAGGTTATCGTATTTTCGTTGCAGAAGTTGCATCTACTTGTAATGAAGCGTTGTTAATGGCTCACTTGATTGCAAATGCAAAGGATAAAAAAGAAAAGGCTTACTTGATAAATTATCATTTGGAGCAGTTCCGTGGTACTCTATATCGCCAGACAATGTTTGCAGAATTTGAAATGTTAACCCATCAAATGGAAGAGGAAGGTCAAGGGCTGACGGCAGAAACATTATCAGCATTGTATTATGATTTAAACAAAAAGTATTACGGAGATAACGTTGTAATTGACGAAGATATTGCTATGGAATGGGCAAGAATTCCTCATTTTTATCGTAATTTTTATGTATATCAGTACGCTACAGGATACTCTGCAGCAATTGCCTTATCGAAACGCATTTTAGAAAAAGGCGAGAGTGCAGTGGAAGAGTATATTCATAATTTCCTATGTGGTGGAAGCAGTAAAGATCCAATCGATCTACTAAAAGGGGCAGGAGTGGACATGAGTTCCAAAGAACCTGTGGAACAGGCTTTAAAAGTATTTGCTGATTTAGTAGATCAATTAGAAGAACTTATAGAATAATTGGTGAAGTTTGGATATCATGTTTGCCTTTCAAACCAAAGGACTGATATACCAGGCGGTTATACAGGCTGGTGGCGAAGATATCTTCCGATAACATCTGGTAAGCGTAAAGATTGAGGAAGTTTTCGGCATCGGCCATTTTTGTTATAATAGGAATTTTGCTTTTGTACTTGGCTTCTTTTAGCAAAACAGAAGCAGGACGACGAAATCCTAGAACTCTAGCATAAGGTGCAATTTCTGTTGAAGTCAATCCTTTTATGTTGTAATTTTTTATACCCAAGAGGATATGAAGTAGGCAGCGGCTAATTCTTGTATAAGTAAATTGTTTTGATTTTAGTACAAAAATAAACTGTTCGAAATCTTCATATTCAGACAAGCTGTTTTTGATGGTACGTGCCAAATCAGGGGTAATGTCCTGAATGGAGGATAATTCTTCAACGGTGCTTGTAGCGATAGCATAATAAAGCATATCAGAGAGAAGATTACTGGTAACGGGATATGTTTTAGCACCTTCAAGCAACTGATAAACATTGTCAGGTACACTGGAACGGATTGATTCTAAAGCAGCTTGGTTTTCCAATGAAGAGCGAATTGCTGTAGCAGAATGTATGGAGTAATCTTCATCGGAAGCCATATCTAGGGAAAGATCATGATAGCCTGTCTGCTTTCGTTTCACTGTAAATGGTGCTATATTGCTATTAAAATAGGAAAGAGCTTTTAAATATTCAATACCTAATATATTATTTGGTGAAGAAATAATATCACGAACAGTATTTTCGGGGATAGAGTTACAATGTTCATGCAATGCTTTTTCCCTTGCAACAGGGAAAGAAAGTCCGTTTCTTACATGTTTGGAGATTGATTTGTTAAAATCATCACAGTCTTTTTGTATATATTCTGCAATAATTTTCATCGATTTTGTGTCCCCACATTCACTTCCAAAACATAAAGAATCAATGATTCCAAGGTTTTCTAATAAAGCAATAGCACCCGTAGAGAAATATTCAGCACTGGCAGTTGCATAACGAACAGGAAGTTCGATTACAAGGTCAATTCCGCTTTCCAGAGCCATTTTTGTGCGATTCATTTTGTCAAGAAATGCAGGAGTGCCACGCTGTACAAAGGAACCGCTCATAATCGCAACTGCAAAATCAGCACCTGAAAGGCGTTTGGCTTCTCTAAGCTGATAGAGATGTCCGTTGTGAAAGGGGTTGTATTCTGCAACAATTCCCACGGTCTTTTGATTCGTCATACATAAACCTCCAATGAAATAGATATATTGTATTATATCCAGTTTGATAAATAGGTGCAAGTTTTACTGATTTTATGGAAAATGTATATTGTAAATTGAAATGATGTAGAATAATCTTATAAATATGGGTTGAAATGGCTATTAGAATAACTTATAATTTGCATAATGACACTAATATAAACATACACAGGGGGAAAACTTATGTTATTTGAAATTGTTACAGATAGTTCAGCAAATCTGCCACAGGCTTTCATCGAAGAGAATAATCTTCATATTTTGTCTTTGTCATATTATATTGAGGATGAAGAGTTTTCTTCCTATATTCCAGGGCAGAAAAATGATTTAACTTATTTTTATGAAAAATTGAATAGTAAAGCACATATTAGAACATCATTAGTTAATGTAGAGAAAGCAACAGCTTACATGGGTGAACTGATGAAAGAGAAGAAAGACATTCTCTACATTGGTTTTTCATCAGGTCTTAGTGGATCGTTTCAGTCTGTATCGCTAGCTGCTTCTGACTTGCAAGAAACATATCAAGATTCCAAGATACGTTGTGTAGATACATTAGGTGCTACTCTTGGGGAAGGGTTATTGGTTTACTATGCATGTAAGCTTAGAAACGAAGGAAAAACCATGGAAGAGACGGCAGCATGGTTAGAAGAGAACAAGCTTAACATGTGTCATTGGTTTACTGTAGATGATTTGTTCTTTTTAAAACGAGGTGGAAGAATCTCAACTGTTGCAGCAGTGTTTGGTTCTGCTCTTAGCATTAAGCCAGTAATGAATATGGATAATGAAGGTCATCTTAAGGTATATGGTAAAGCAAGAGGAAGAAAGAAAGCGTTGGATGAATTGTTTCATCAGATGAAGGAATCTGTGAAAGAACCAGAAAATCAGGTTTTTGGTATTGCGCATGCAGATTGTGAAGAAGACGCGTTATATATGAAAGAAAAAATGATGGAACTGAATCCGAAAGACATCATGCTGGAAGCTTTGGAACCTGTTATCGCTTCTCACACTGGTCCGGGCTGTCTTGCAATCTTTTTCTTTGGGGAAAAAAGATAATAGTAAAAATTCATCAAAAATGAATAATTATGCAAAAATTTCTTGCATCTTTGAATAAATCGATTGAAAGTATGAGAAGTTTTTAACAAATGAATTGTACTGAATTTAGTACGAAAATTAAGATGGATTGGGCTTGTGAAACTTAATTTGTTGGTATATAATAAACGACGGAACGCGACCATGCATGAAAAGTTATGGGGAAAGAATGTATTTACTTTCCATCGCAATGAATAAAAAAACGAGATTACAAGTTGAGAAAGGAGTCTTTATCGTGTCATTTATAGATGTAATTAAAGCCAGAGCGAAAAAAGACAAAAAGACAATTGTTTTACCAGAAACAAATGATGTTAGAACAATCCAGGCAGCAGTAACGATTATGGAAGAAGATATTGCTGATTTGGTATTACTTGGAAATAGAGATAAAGTTGTTCAGAAAGCAGAATCATACGGATACGATTTAACAGGAGCTAATTTTGTTGATCCAGATAATTGCGATAAGCTTGAAGAATATGTTGCTATTTTATGTGAATGCAGAAAAAGCAAAGGTATGACTCCCGATCAGGCAAGAGAGTTATTAACGAAAGATTTCTTATATTTTGGTGTTACTATGGTTAAAGCAGGTGATGCAGATGGTATGGTAGCAGGTGCTTGCCACGCTACAGCAGATGTATTAAGACCTTCTTTACAGATTTTAAAAACAAGACCAGGAACAAAATTAGTTTCCGCTATCTTTGTTATGGTTGTACCTGACTGTGAATATGGTGCAAATGGTATCTTCGTATTTGGTGACTCTGGACTTAACCAGAATCCTACTTCAGAAGAGTTAGCTCATATTGCAGCAACAAGTGCTCACAGTTTTGAATTATTAGTTCAGGAAAATCCTAAAGTTGCTATGATTTCTCATTCTACAAAGGGTAGTGCAAAACATGCTGATGTTGACAAAGTAGTAGAAGCTACAAAAATTGCCAATGAATTATACCCAGAAATTCCAATCGATGGAGAATACCAGGTAGATGCTGCGATCGTCCCAAGCATCGGTTCTTTTAAAGCACCAGGCAGTGATATTGCTGGACATGCTAATGTTCTTATCTTCCCAGACTTAGATGCAGGTAATAATGGATACAAATTAGTACAACGTTTGGCAAAAGCAGAAGCTTATGGTCCTTTAACTCAAGGTATTGCAAAACCAGTTAACGATTTATCCAGAGGATGCTCTGCTGATGATATCGTAGGTGTTGTTGCAATTACAGCAGTTCAGGCACAAGCAAATTAATTATAGTGAGGTTTAAGTAAAATGGATGTTTTAGTAATAAATTGTGGTAGTTCTTCTTTAAAGTATCAGTTAATCGACTCTGACAGCGAAAAAGCTTTAGCGTCAGGTCTTTGCGAAAGAATCGGTATAGATGGCCGTTTTACATTCAAACCAGCAAACGGTGAAAAATATACAATTGATTCTACAATGAAGGATCATACAGATGCGATTAAAATCGTATTAGATGCACTTGCTGATCCAAAAACAGGTGTAATTAAAGACTTAAAAGAAATCGGTGCTGTTGGACATAGAGTAGTTCATGGTGGTGAAAAATTTGCAAAATCTGTAGTAATTACTAAAGAAGTAATTGAAGCAATCAAAGACTGTAATGATTTAGCTCCATTACACAATCCTGCTAACTTAATTGGTATTTCTGCATGCCAGGAAGCTTTACCAGGGGTTCCTATGGTAGCTGTATTCGATACTGCTTTCCATCAGACAATGCCTAAAAAAGCTTACACATATGCTGTACCTGACAGATATTATGAAGATTACAAAGTAAGAAGATACGGTTTCCACGGAACAAGCCATAGCTTTGTTTCTAAGAGACTTATCGAACTTGCTGGTTTAGATAAAAATAATTCTAAAGTAATCGTTTGCCATTTAGGTAACGGTTCTAGTATCTCAGCTGTATTAAACGGTGAATCTGTTGATACAAGCATGGGATTAACTCCTTTAGAAGGTGTACCAATGGGTACAAGATCTGGCAGCATTGATCCAGCCATCGTTGAATTCATTGCAAACAAAGAAAATAAAACAATTTCAGAAGTAATGAATGTTTTAAATAAAGAATCTGGTGTTTATGGTATGTCTGGTAATCTATCCAGTGACTTTAGAGACTTAGATGACGCTTCCAATGCTGGTAACGAAAAAGCAAAAAATGCAGTTGATGTATTTGCTTACAATGTTGCAAAAGTAGTTGGCGGCTATGTGGCAGCTATGAATGGAGTAGACGCAATTGCATTTACAGCAGGTGTAGGTGAAAATGACCATGTTGTTCGTGAAAAAGTTATGTCTTACTTAGGATATTTAGGTATCGAAGCAGATCTAGAAGCGAACAAAGTACGTGGGGAAGAGAAACTTATCTCCAAAGAAGGCAAAGTAAAAGTATTCGTAGTTCCAACGAATGAAGAATTAGCAATTGCTCGTGAAACAGTAGCGTTAATCTAGTTGAACTTAGAAAATACTAATTATTTACACGCCAGGCGATATCTGTCTGGCGTGTAGTTTTTGCAAATGTGAAGCACAATTTTTGTTGACATTTGCTATGAGTTGTGGTATAAATAAGAAAGTGTGGAAAAATCCTAGTTTAATCCGTGGATAATACAGGATTAGGAGATAATTTATGTTAATTAATTTATCAGAGATTATGTCAGTGAAGGACAAGGTCCAACACGTGGTTGTTCCAATTGATATGGAATGCTTTAAGCTGGATGGAACAGAGTATAACTTTGTGAAAAAGAATCCCGTTGACTTAACGATTACCTGTACGGGTGAGAGGAAAGTTCATGTGGAAGGGTCCACAATAGTATCGCTTATGCTTCCATGTAGTAGATGCCTTGAAGATGTGGAAACGACATTTGAGATAAGTGTATCGAAAGAGTTAGATTTCCGTGAAACATCACAAGATAGAATAGATGACCTAGATGAGATAAATTATGTCGAAGGATATGATTTAGATGTCGACCGTTTCGTCTATAATGAGATTTTATTGGATTTTCCAATGAAAGTTTTATGTAGTGAAGATTGCAAAGGAATTTGCAATGTGTGTGGAAAGAATCTGAACAATGGAACATGTCAATGTGATCGAACAGTAATTGATCCGAGAATGTCAGTATTTCAAGATGTCTTCGAGAAGTTTAAGGAGGTGTAAATATGTCAATCTGTCCAAAGAATAAACATTCTAAAGCAAGAAGAGATAAGCGTAGAGCTAACTGGAAAATGACTGCTCCAAATCTTGTTAAATGCAGCAAATGTGGAGAGTTAATGATGCCACATAGAGTATGTAAAGCTTGTGGTTCATATAATAAAAAGGAAATCATTTCTGCTGAATAATTAGTAGATTATAGAGAAACCATCATGGTGCTTAATTAGCGCATGATGGTTTTTTTATGCAATGCATTTAATTAAATAGAAAAAACTATTATTGTCGATTAATTGTATGAAGCAGATGTTGTAATACGATCAAAGCATATTCTGAGAGCTTCTCTGAATCAGTAAGAAATTTATCCGTTAATTCGATAAAACTGTCTTTTTCCTTATAATTGATTCGAAAGGAAGGGGTTAAGCCTCCGTGAAACTGTGGCAAAAATGTACCGTTTTTTTTGGTATAGCATGTAGAGGCTTTTGCTTTTACACGATAATTCTTGTCCACAAATTCGGCCACGCTTTTGTGGATAGCAGTATCTTCAGCTGGAAGGTAGTAATAATCCTTATAATTCGGATAAAAGTACTTTAATTCACCTCTTGCACAAGCAATTCGTAACATAGCGTTTGATTCAGATGCTGTAAAAGAAAGATTTTCTATTTCCCATGTAAGGGAAACTGGCAGAGGATTGCGTAAGGAAAATGAAAGAATAACTTGCTCATCTTCTACAGTAATGGTACAATTCGTTTGTCTTTCTTCAAACATATCGCAATATGCCAGAACAGAAGTGATACGAATTAGATTGCACACATCTTCCTCGTTGTGAAGCAGGAGTTTGTTCATGTCGTCTTGCATCGTTGTCTTGTGTCCAAATTTGTCTTTCATATAGGATACATAGATCTCAATCAATTCGCCGCCTGAATATGAGTCAACGCGAGGAAGGCTAAGGAAATCTTCAATTGTCTTCTGTTTTAAATTGGTCAGACTAAGCATTTTCTTGTAAGGAAAGATTTTTTTATATAAATCAACTTGCAGGAAAGAATCAAATGAAAAAATCATATGGTAGTGTAGGAGCTTTTTTTGCAGGTATGGAATATCAAAACCATTGCCATTGTAATGAATCATTACTCTATAGTCTTTTGCAAAATCAATAAAATTTTGTAATATAGTTTGTTCACTAATGTAATCATCTGCGAAAAACTGGATAAGCTTCCAGGAACTATTTTGGTAATAACAACAGCCGATAAAGTAAATACTTGAAATATCAGGTGAAAAACCAGTTGTTTCAATATCAAATAATAGAATTTCAGTTTCCTCTATTGATTTGTCAGGTGAGAACTCATAAGGCATGGATACTGAAAGATTTTTTTGAAATATTTGCATAAGGTACCTCCTGTTATATTTTGTATTATAACATAGAAAAAGAATTATACCATATGTAATTACACTAATAAAATTGAGGAGTGCTACATGAGAGAGAGAGAAAACAGAACGGTTCGAGCACCAGAGAAACAAAATCGTATAAAGGAAGAATTGACAGGGCGGTTTAAAAGTAACCTTAGCGGGTTTTTAAGCGTGTGTCTTGTGGGATTTTTGGTATTGCTGCAAATTGCAATCATTATCATGCTTCCATTTCTGCTACAAAATATAACCGTTTATTTCTATGTTGTTTTGGAGATATTTAGTATCATTTTAATATTGAGTCTAGTCAATGATAACAGAAGTCCTTCCTACAAGATATCGTGGATTTGTATCGCTTTAGCGCTTCCCATATCAGGACACATTATGTATCTGCTTTGGGGAGGTCGTGACTCTACCAAACGGTTAGATGATAATATCAAACAGATTATGAGGCATGGACAGCTTTTCTTAAAACATAATAGAGGCCTAGAGGAGAATTTTTATAAAGAAAAACCATTAGAAGCAAGAATATCAAAGTATATGACTTCTCAGGACTTTCCGTTATATGCTAATAATAAAGTAGAATACTACCCAATGGGAGAAGATGCCTTTGAGGTTATTTTTGAGGAATTAAAAAAGGCACAAAAGTTTATTCTAATTAATTTTTTCATTGTAGCAGAAGGAGCCATTTGGGATAAATTGCATGAAATACTATTAGATAAAATAAAGCATGGAGTCGAAGTGAAATTTATGTATGATGATTTTGGTGCTATGATTCGTACCAATAAGCATTTTCGCAGAAATCTAGAGCAGGAAGGTTTTGAAGTTCAGATATTCAATCCAATTCATAAATATACGGATAAATTATATATGAATTACCGTAGCCACCAGAAGATTATCGTAATAGATGGAAATATAGGATTTACAGGTGGATTCAATATTGCGGACGAATACGCGAACCTGATTAATCGTTTTGGCGTGTGGAAAGATAATGGTATACGCATTGAAGGTGATGCGGTATGGGGAATGACTGTGATTTTTTTGCAAATGTGGGAAGTGTGTGAGGGAAGAACAGAGATTGATTATGAAAAGTATCGTCCAACTAAAAAATTCGAGTTAAATAAGATTTATTGTCATGTAATATCTGATGGACCAGCATGCAACCAGATGAATCCAATTGAAAATGTTTATCAGCAGATGATCAGTTATTCAGAAAAGTTTCTTTACATTACAACGCCATATCTTATTATAGAAGATGACATGAAACATGCTTTGATAACTGCAGTTCAAAGCGGAGTGGATGTGCGTATTATTACACCATATATTCCAGATAAAAAGAATGTAAAGTTATTAACCAATTACAATTATGGAGATCTGCTAAAGCATGGAGTTCGCATATATGAGTATAAACCAGGATTTATTCATGCAAAGACCATCTTAAATGAAAAAAATGTGATTGTGGGTACCATTAATATGGACTACCGAAGCTTCTATCTGCATTACGAAAATGGAGTGTGGATTTCTGATTTGGATACCGTTCATATGATAAAGCAAGACTTGGAAGAGACATTTGAAAAATGCATTGAAATCTCCTATCAGGAATGGTTGCAAAGGCCTGCATTCATGAAAATAAAGCAGGCTTTCCTGAATATGTTTTCAACCCTCATGTAATCAATTTAATAGAACAAAAGTATCTGATAAGGTGTCCTTCATCAATTGAAAAAATATTGTGTTGTGATAAAATAGAAAAAAATATAGAAATTGAGGCGGTACTATGCATAATGAATTAACAAAAAGTGATATTAAGAAGATGGAGGAGGAAATTGAATACAGAAAGCTTGTAGTACGAAAGCAAGCATTAGAAGCAGTTAAAGAAGCTAGAGCCCATGGTGATTTAAGTGAAAATTTTGAGTATCATGCAGCAAAAAAAGATAAAAATCAAAATGAAAGCAGAATTCGTTATCTTGAGAGAATGATTAAAACGGCAGTTGTTATTTCAGACGATTCAAAAGAGGATGAAGTAGGACTTAATAATACTGTAACCATATATTTTGAAGATGAGGATGAAGAAGAAACATTTAAACTGGTTACAACAGTACGTGGTAATACTCTAAAAGGACTTGTTAGCATTGAGTCGCCTATTGGCAAAGCAATATTAGGAAAAAAGAAAGGGGAACGGGTTTTTGTTCAGGTGAATGAGCAGAATGGTTATTACATCACAATTCGTGAAATTGACAAAACCAGTGATGATAACGACCAAATCCGTAGGTTTTGATGAGGATACAAATTAGAAATGCAAGGCTTTATACCGAAGACTGTAAATTTCACAAAGGTAATTTAATGATTGAGGGAGAAAGGATTGGCCATATTAGCACTTGTGAAGAAGATGCAGATGAAATTATGGATGCAGAAGGCTGTTACGTTATTCCTGGATTGATAGATCTTCATTTTCATGGCTGTGCAGGTGTTGACTTTAGTGATGGAACGGTAGAATCAATAGAAAAAATCATCCAATACGAAAGAGAGAATGGAATTACTACCATCTGTCCCGCAACGATGACATTGCCAGAAGAACAGCTAAAAAGGATAGCAAAATCAGTAAGAGAATACAAAGAAAAACATCCTGCTTCGTTAGGATTAGCTGGATTTAATCTAGAGGGACCGTTTATTAATCCTTTAAAGAATGGAGTACAATCAACGGATTCTTGTATGTTACCTGATGTTGAGTTATTTGAACAGTTACAGGATATATCCAATCACGCCATTAAACTTGTAACAGTTGCTCCAGAATTGGAAGGAGCAGAAGCATTTATAAGAAAAGCATCGGAAAGTACTGTAGTTTCGGTTGGACACTCTTTGGCGGACTATCAGACCGCTTCTGAGAGTTTTGCGCTAGGAGCTAGTCATGTAACGCATCTATATAATGGGATGCGTGAATGGAAACATAGAGAACCTGGAATTGTGGGAGCTAGTGCAGATTGTTCTAAGGTTTTTGTTGAATTAATCTGTGACGGAAACCATCTGCATCCATCTGTGATTCGAAATACTTGGAAGCAATATGGCAAGGAACGCATTGTAATGATAAGTGATAGTACGATGGCTGCAGGGCTTTCAGATGGTGAATATACGTTGGGAGGTTCAAAAGTAATCTGTAAAGAAAAGCGAGTTACAACAAATGAAGGAGTTTTGGCTGGTTCTGCTTCAAATTTGATGGAGTGTATGCAATATGTTGTAAGAAATGTGAATTTGCCATTGGAGGAAGTTGTGAAATGTGCCACAATAAATCCTGCAAAAGTATTAAAAATAGATAAAAATTATGGTAGTCTTAACTGTGGAAAATATGCTAATATATTAATATTAGATGAGGGTTGCGAACTACGTAGTATTATATATTTGGGAAAATATCTATTTCCACCTATCATACTATAGTTTTTATAGTAATTTATTAAGAGATTATTACAGAAGGTTTACACGCTTAACTACTGTATGCTATAATTTGCACAATATTTGATTGTGCGAAGATAGTGGTAGCGCTCTAAGTGAAGCAATGATGCAATTTACGATTACATAATTGGAGTGAAGTAATAATGGATGAAAAATCTTGTGAACATTTTGGTAATGAAGAAGCTTGTGTTTGGAAAAATGAGAATACGATAATAAAACCTGAGAATTTTGTAGATCCAGAAGAGTTATATAACTGTCTGATTGAACATATCAGAGAATACCATCCTTCTTCGGATCTTTCAATGATTGAACAGGCTTATGAGGTTGCAAAAACAGCTCACAGAGGGCAATTTAGAAAATCGGGAGAACCGTATATTATTCATCCTCTTTGTGTGGGACTCATATTAACAGATTTAAAATTAGACAAAGAATCTATTAGTGCTGGACTTCTGCATGATGTTGTGGAAGATACAGATATGACATTGGAAGAATTAGCAGAGATTTTCGGAGAAGAGGTTGCGTTCTTAGTTGATGGTGTAACAAAATTAGGACAAATATCGGATGTTTCTGATAAAACAGAAGAGCAGGCTGAGAATTTAAAGAAAATGTTTATTGCCATGGCTAAGGATATAAGGGTTTTGCTAATAAAACTAGCAGACCGACTTCACAATATTCGAACTTTAAACTTTAGAAAACCAGCAAAAAGGCTGAAGGTTGCAAGGGAGACTATGGATATTTATGCGCCGTTAGCATACCGTTTAGGTATCTCAAAATTAAAGATGGAGCTAGATGACTTATCTTTGATGTATCTGCATCCTGAGGAGTATCACGATCTTGTTCAGAAGCTCAATGAGACGAAAGAAGAGCGAGACAGGTTTATTGCGGTTGTCGTAGGTGAAGTAAAAGAAATACTAACACAGAATAGAGTGGAAGGGCAGGTTTCGGGCCATTTGAAGCATCTGTTTAGCATTTACCGAAAGAGAGTAAACCAAAATGATGATCATATATTAGATGCGTTTACCATACAAGTGATAGTACCAACTGTGAAGGACTGCTATCAGGCACTTGGAGTTTTACATGAAAAATTTACACCGGTTCCTGGAAAATTCAAAGATTTTATTGCAATGCCAAAGACCAATATGTATCAGTCATTACATACAACATTAGTTTCAAAAAGAGGCAAGGTGTTCAAGGTTCAGATAAGAACCATGCAAATGCATCTTGTATCCCAATACGGAATAACCGCGTTTTGGAAGTACCGAGAAGGCAAAGACCAGAATGGTGAAGAGAGAAGAAGTGAGGAAAAGCTTACCTGGCTAAAACAAATTTTAGAATGGCAAAAAGACATGTCAGATAATAAAGAATTTATGAACTTAATAAAGAGTGATTTCAATTTGCTTTCCGAGCGAATTTACTGTTTTACTCCTGCTGGGGATGTGAAGAATTTTCCAAGTGGGGCTAATGTAATTGATTTTGCTTACAGCATTCATTCCGCAGTAGGCAATAAAATGGTTGGGGCAAGAGTGAACAATGAGGTTGTGCCAATTGACTATGTGATTCATAATGGTGATAGAGTTGAAATCATAACATCTCAAAACTCGAGTGGTCCCTGCTATGAATGGATACAAATCGTTAAAACAACTCAGGCAAAAAACAGAATACATCAATGGTATCGTGATGTTCAGCGAGAAAGCAATATAGAACGTGGCAAGGAATTGTTAAAAGCTTACTGTAAAACTCATGGCATTGCCCGAAAGGAAATTTGGCAAGCAAAGCATAAAGACAAGGTTGTGCAGAAATATGCACTAAAGGACTGGGATTCTGTACTAGCGGCTTTAGGTCATGGAGCGTTAAAAGAAGGTCAGATTATTAATAAGCTGATTGAGGAATACGAAAAAGAACGTGAGAAAGTGCATTTTAAGACTAGTGCTGGTGGCGTTATAGTAAAACATGAAGATGGTACGCAAGTACGTTTTGCAAAATGCTGCTGTCCTGTTCCTTTTGACGAGATTATAGGGTATAGGACAAACGAAAGAGGAGTTTCAATTCATCGTACAGACTGCATTAATATTTTATCATTGCCAGAGGCGGAACGAAGAAGGCTTGTTCCGGCTGAATGGAAGCAGGGATACCAAGGAGAAAAGGGAAAATCATATTTTGTAGAGATTATCATCACGGCTAATAACCGTACCGGAATCTTAGCAGATGTCTCGGAGATACTATATCAGAATAGAATTGACGTTGAAGTATTAAATAGTAAGACCAGTGCAGATGGAATTGCCACTATTCAGCTGTCTTTTCATGTGGAGAGCAGAGAACAGCTTCATGGTATTGTGGAGCAGCTTTCAGAAATAAAGAGTATTGTTAAGATAGAACGATTGTGATAAAAATACAGGTTATACTCCTTTTGGCATATAAGTTTCGATTTACATAAGAAAAAAAAGTGATATAATAGTAATGCTATGCATGGAAAACATAATAAAAGGAGTGTAAAAAGTGAGTAAGAAAGCAACAAAATTACAGAAGACTGGTATTGGCATCTTAGGCATCTTGCTAATAGGGCTTATTTGTTACTATGCAGCAGTTATCGATAAAACAGCATCAAATAATTGGAACATTTTCCTTTCCTGTGTCTTTTTATTAGCTGCTATGGAACTTATCTATCTGCCTGTATCGGCTGAAAAATTCGGAAAAACAATGAAAACAATATTGCCATTTGCTGTGTTTATTATTGGACCTCTTTTAATGGTGAGGTTTATTTGGAATTATACATACATCCAAAAAAATGTATTAATATTCTTACAAAATGCAATGTTGATTTATATTTTGCAAGGCGTTTTGTTTGTTATGATTTTTCGAATAAAACCTGTTATGTATATTTCTATTTTTTTAAACTGGTTCTTATTCCTTGCAGATGAAGTCGTTCTGGTACTTCGAAAGACTCCGTTAGTACCAACTGATATTTTAGGGCTTCGTACAGCAATATCAGTTGCAGGTAATTATAAGTTTCAGATTACTTCAAGACTTTGGTTGGCTACTACGTGTGGCATTTTTCTTGCCATTCTGATTCATAAGCTTCCGTTATGGAAAAATATGATTGAAAAGAAAAAAGTAAGTGAAATGATTGGATTACGTCTTGTTGCAGCAGCAATGACTGTTATACTTTGTATTTACGTTTCTTCTTTTCAAAGAGACCAGTTCCAGAAGGATAATTTTGACGTGGAACGTATGAATGAGAATGTCGGAACTTTGCTTACATTCTATCTGAATTCTAAAGAAGTAGTTCTGAAGGCGCCAGATGGATACACAAAGGGAAAGGCTAAAGAGTACCTAAATCAGTTTGAAGATGAGACGGAAGCAGTGAATGCTAGTACGATAGGACCAACAACAAAAAATCCTAATGTTATTATCATTATGGATGAGGCATTTTCAGATTTAAGTGTATTAGGAGATATCAAGTGGAACCAGGACCCTTTAAAGTTTTGCCACAGCTTAGAAAAAGACCCGAATACCATTTCAGGAAAATTGAATGTTTCTGTTTGGGGTGGAAGTACCTGTAACTCTGAATTCGAAGTGTTGACTGGTAATTCATTAAATATGCTTCCTTACGGTTCTATTCCATATATGCAATATGTAACAAAGAACACAGATTCTATCTGTGATTACTTCCACAAGCTTGGATATACCAATATTGCAGTGCATCCATACTGGGGACAATGTTGGAGACGTGATACCGTTTATCCTCAGATTGGATTCGATCAGTTTATCGATGCGGAGGATTTCGACCAGGAACACAGTACAAAAGGAACGAAAAACATTGCGATTCATAAGGGCTGTGATTTTGGTAATTTAGATTACGTTCGTGAGTATATTAGTGATAAGCAGTCATTTAAACAAATCATTCACCAATTTGAAAATAAGAAAGCGGATGAAAAGCTTTTCTTATTTAATGTAACGATGCAAAACCATGGTGGGTATCTGTATGATGGCGATAATCTGGAATATACGACCAGATCCAAGGCTTATCCATATCGTACTTTAAGCCAGTACTTAAGCTTGATTGATAAGACTGATGAAGCTTTAGAATATTTAATTAACTACTTTAAAAAGGTAGATGAGCCGACAGTAATTATGTTTTATGGTGACCATCAGCCAGGTCTTGCAACAGAGTTTTATGAGAGAATGTTTGGTAGAAGTTATGACTATTTTACCATATCTGATTATCAAAAACGTTATACAGTGCCATATTATATCTGGGCAAATTATCCGTTAAAGGATGTGCCTTCTCATGAGCAGGTAAGTACCAATTATCTTACTACAATTCTTAAAGAAGCTTGTGGCATGCCTATGGATTCATGGGATAATTTTAGAAAAAGCGTACGAGAAAAGTATCCTGTCTTGACATCAAGACTGATTGTGAATGCCAATGGACAGCGGTTCAGCAGAGGAATGGTTGAAGATGAACTTCTTGATGAATATGGCATCATCCAATATTATAAAATGAAAGAATAATTGAATAAAGACAGCGAAAAGTAAATGGACATTCCGAGTTTCAATATGAATTGGGATGTCCATTTTTTGTACTGCTGTATAAGAAATTTCGTCACATTAGATTGCCTCTTTTGCAGGCATTTCTACAGGACAGTCAGTGGTGATGTCATTGAATTCAGGCTGATTGATTTCAGGAACGCGAATGACATCTGGAGCAGATACAGGTGATTTTTCTGGTTGTGTATCAGGTGCTGGCATTACAAAACTCCTTTCTTAGATAATATGTGTTTATTATGTGAAAGGAGTCAAAAAATATGTAAACGGTTTAGGGGGGAGAAAAGCGTGATTTACATTACATTAAATTAAATGATGTGATTGAGCCTTAAGAGGTGCTTATGAAAAATTATCAAGTTTATAAAATTGTTTATAATGAAAAAATAATTGGAGGATTATTACTGGACAATTGTGAAGAAAATAAGAGGTATCCTAGGTGTATAGAATGCTTGGGATACCTCTTTGTATTATGATATAGGATGCAGATACACAGATTATTTAAATAAAAAAAGAACATACAAAATATGTTCTTTTAGTAGTGCGGATGGCGGGACTTGAACCCGCACGAAGTCACCCCCGTCAGATTTTGAGTCTGATGCGTCTGCCATTCCGCCACATCCGCATGTGGAAGAAATAATATAAGTTTTTTTCAACTTTTTATTTCTTAAGGCGAGACTTATTCTAACACATGTGTTAGAATAATGCAAGAGGTTTTTGAAAAAAATATTAATGGAGGATTTTTATGACATGTTTTGAAGCGCAATGTCTGATTACGCCATTTATAAATGAAGAAATAGATAATGACCAGCTAAAAGATTTTCTGGAACATATCAACCATTGTGCTGATTGTAAAGAAGACCTTGAGGTATACTTTACACTTTTAAATGGTATGAAGCAGCTTGATGAAAATAAAAATATCGCTAATAATTTTCATATTGATTTGGAAGGCTTTATACATAAACAAGAAGAGAAGATCCTTCTAGAGAGATCGAAAAAGATACAAAAGAGAATTATTTTGTGTTTGTTTATGTTATTATTAGGATTATGGTTTGCATAAAGATTGGAGATAATATGAGTAAAAAAATTGTTTTAATTGATGGACACAGTATTTTAAACAGAGCATTTTATGGAATACCAGAGTTAACCAATTCAAAAGGACTTCATACGAATGCTGTATATGGTTTTTTAAATATTTTGTTTAAGCTTCTAGACGAAGAAAAGGCGGATTATTTGACTGTTGCATTTGATGTAAAGCATCCTACTTTTCGGCATGAGATGTTTCCAGAGTATAAAGGGACAAGAAAAGGAATGCCAGAGGAACTAAAGGAACAGGTTCCACTTATGAAAGAAGTTCTTAAGGCGATGAATATTCATATCGTAGAAAAAGCAGGGTATGAGGCAGACGATATATTAGGAACTCTTGCAAAAAGAAGTGAGGCAGAAGGATTAGAAGTTTCAGTTGTTTCAGGCGATAGAGACTTGCTTCAGTTAGCCAGTGATCACATTAAAGTTCGTATTCCAAAGACAAAACGGACGGGAACGGAAATTGAAGACTACAATACAAAAGATGTAGTCGAAACATTGGGAATAGAACCTTGGCAAGTTGTTGAGATGAAAGCACTTATGGGAGACACTGCGGATAATATTCCAGGCGTTCCGGGAATCGGCGAAAAAACAGCTTTAAAGATATTAGATACATTTAAAACTATGGAAAATGCATATGACCATATCGAAGAAATAAAACCGAACCGTGCCAAAGAGGCCCTTCGCAATAACATTGAGTTAGCAAAAATGAGTAAGGTCCTTGCAACGATCAAGACAGATTGTGAACTTGACTATGATATAGAGAAAAGCAAGATTGAAAATATCTATAACGAAGAAGCTTTTCAGAAAATGAAAGAGTTGGAATTCAAAAGTATTCTGAAAAGATTTGACTGTGACGTGGTCTCTTCTAATGAAAACGTGGAAAATACATTCGTTAAGATTGTAAAAGCAAAAGCTGCTAAGACAGTATGGGACGAGTTAGCGACATACCAAGAGAAGAAGGACTTCGTTCTAGGATTTCAGGTATTTAAGAAGAATGATGATAAGAAATTGTCTGTAGCAGAAGATGGTCAGTTTTCTTTTGCTGGATTGGAAGAAAAAACACAAGAGAGCATCTATGGTGTGGCACTTTCTTTTGAGGGAAAAGGTGGTGTTAAAACGTGTTACATTTCCACAGAGGACGAAATAACAAGTGAGGATATTAACAAAGAACTTTCTAAGCTATCTATGCAAGGAGTCGTATCTGTGCTTGATTTAAAAGAAATGTTGTTTCATATTCCGAATGACAGCTTTGGTAATGAAGAGCACGATCCGTTTTTCGATTGTAAAGTTGCCGCGTATCTGTTAAATCCATTAAAAGATACTTATGCATGTGATGATATTGCGAGAGACTACGCATCTTTAACGATTCCATCATTTGCGGACTATTTTGGAAAAGCAGATTTAGAAGCAGCAGTGGAGAAGAAAGAGGAATTTTTAAAATATGCTTGTTATAACGCATACATTCCAATGATGGCTTATCATGATTTGACAGAAAAACTGGAAAAGGAAAATATGACGTCGTTGTATTATGATATTGAATTGCCGCTTATTACTACGTTATACGATATGGAAGTTCGTGGGGTTCATGTAAATAAGGACGAGCTTACAGAATATGGACGTAAACTTGGAGAGAGAATTGTTTTATTAGAAAGTGAAATTTACGAAATGGCAGGGGAGAAATTTAATATCAACTCTCCAAAACAGCTCGGTGTCATTTTGTTCGAAAAGATGAATATGCCATTTGCCAAAAAGACGAAAACTGGATATTCCACATCGGCAGATATTTTAGAGAAGCTACGCTGTGAGCATCCTGTAGTAGATAAAATTCTTGAATATCGCCAGCTTACAAAACTAAAATCTACCTATGCAGATGGTCTTGCAGCTTATATTAAGGAAGATGGACGTATTCATGGCAAGTTTAATCAGACTATTACAGCAACAGGAAGAATCAGCAGCACTGAGCCAAACCTTCAGAATATACCGATCCGTATGGAATTAGGAAAAGAAATCCGTAAGGTATTTGTGCCAAAAGCTGGATATGTATTCTTAGATGCCGATTACTCACAAATTGAACTACGTGTGCTCGCACATATGTCAGGAGATGAAACATTAATCCAAGCATATCGTGAAGGCCAAGATATTCATAGAATAACAGCGTCTCAAGTATTTCACATTCCTTTTGAAGAAGTGACTGCAAGAGACAGAAGTAATGCAAAAGCAGTTAACTTTGGGATCGTATATGGAAGTACGGCGTTTGGACTAAGCCAGAATTTGAATATTTCTAAAAAGGAAGCAGATGAATACATTCACAAATATTTTGCAACGTATCCAAAGATTAAAGAATTTATGGATAGTTCCATAGAGTTTGGTAAAGAGAAAGGGTATGTGGAAACCATGTATCATCGTATTCGACCAGTTCCAGAATTGAAGGCATCTAATTTTATGCAACGAGCAGCAGGGGAACGTATTGCAATGAATTCTCCTATTCAGGGAACAGCAGCTGATATTATTAAAATTGCAATGGTACGTGTTAACGAAAAACTTAAAAATTTAAAAATGAAATCACAGCTTATCTTACAGGTTCACGATGAACTTTTAGTGGAAACGCATAAAGATGAAATCGAGGCAGTTAGAAAAATTCTTCATGATGAAATGTTTCATGCAGCGAATATGAATGTTCCATTAGAAGTAGAAGTTGAACAAGGAGATAACTGGTTCGAAGCACACTAATACATTAATATATTATTGTAGAGAAAGACTAGGGAAGGTTAGGGTATGAAAATAATTGGATTAACTGGCGGAGTTGGATGTGGAAAATCCACAGTTGCCAACATGATAAAAGAAAAATTCAATGCAGCTGTTTTAATTGCAGATGACATTGGAGCTCTGTTAATGCGGCCTGGCCAGAGCTGTTACAATGAAATTGTAGCAGCTTTTGGTGATTCGGTTGTAGATGAAAATGGACAATTAGACAGAAAAGGGATAGCAGCTGTCGTTTTTGCAGATGATGTACAATTATCTACACTAAATGGTATCATACATCCTAAAGTAAAAGAGTATATTAGAAATGAGATTGAAAATATGAAAAAAGCAAGTGATAAGGACTATGTTTTCATAGAATCTGCCATTATATTAGAGTGTGGATATGGAGATATCTGTGATGAATTCTGGTATGTTAGTGCGCCTTTTGATGAAAGAGTACGAAGGCTTAAGGAATCCAGGGGATACTCCGATGCGAAAATAGAAGCAATCATGGCAAATCAAAAAAGGGAAGAACAGTTTGAACAGCAATGTTCTGTGGTTTTGGTAAATGATGGAGATCTTGAAAAAATATTTTCACAGTTGAAAATACTACTAGTTTAGATGGAAATGATATGTTATAATAACTCTGTTATATAATAACAATATTATTCAATAATATTACAATTGACAGAAAAAATGGGGGAATCTAGATGCCAAGTAATATAAAATATCCTGAACACTTGGTTTTTGGACTCGACATAGGTACTAGAAGTATTGTTGGTACAGTTGGTTATAAAGATGGTAAAGTGTTTAAGGTTGTAGCACAGGTTTCTCGTTTTCATGAAACTAGAGCTATGTTGGATGGGCAAATTCATGATATCATTAAAGTTTCAGAAACAATAACAGAGATTAAGAATGAGTTGGAACATAGAATAGGCAGGCCATTAACTGATGTCTGTATTGCAGCAGCTGGTCGTATGCTTAAAACTGTTACAGTCCGAGCAGATTATGAGTTTGGAACAGATACAGTGATAGAAGACGAACATGTGCAGTCAATCAATCTTCTCGGAGTGGAAAAGGCTTATGATGCTTTGAGAGAAGAAACGAAAGAAGAAGATTTAAAGTTTTATTGTGTAGGTTATTCTGTAATTCGGTATTTTCTCAATGATTTCGCAATTTCAAGTCTATTAGGACACAAAGCATTGAAGGCTGGAACAGAATTAATTGCTACTTTTTTACCAGAGGAAGTAATTGACGGTTTGTATGCTGCAGTAGAAAAAGCAGGATTGTTCGTAGCTAATTTGACCTTAGAGCCTATCGCTGCAATTAATGTTGCAATACCAGAAAAATTTCGTTTGTTGAATATTGCACTTTTAGATGTGGGTGCAGGTACATCGGATATATCAATTACAAAGGATGGAAGTATTATAGCTTATGGTATGATTCCATTTGCTGGTGACGAGATTACAGAACAGATTGCAAAAACATATCTGGTTGATTTTGATACAGCAGAACAGATTAAGATGGCATGTCTAAGCGAAAAGACGGTGTCTTACAATGACATTTTAGGTATTTCACATCAAGTGGAAGCAAAAGATGTTATAGACAACGTTTCTGAGACTGTGAAAATGATAACGAAAAGTGTTGCAGATAAGTTAATAGAACTAAATGGTGGAAAAAGTGTCAGTGCCGTATTTGTTGTAGGAGGTGGTGGCAAGCTACCGGGGTTTGTTAATTTGCTTGCAGAGTATCTTGACATTCCGACTGAGAGAGTTGCACTTCGTGGTCAGGAAGTGTTACAAGATGTTGAGTATTTCGAAGATGATGTGAAAAAGGATTCAACCCTTGTTACTCCAATTGGTATCTGTTTAAATTTTTATGAACAGAAGAATAATTTTATATTTATTCAGGTAAATGGAGAGCGGGTTAAGCTATATGACAATAATCATATGACAATTGCTGATGTAGCAGTTCAAATTGGTTTTCCGAATGAACAATTGTTTCCTCAGAGAGGAAAGGAACTCTCTTATTATGTAGGTGAAGAGAAGAGAATGGTCAGAGGGCAAGCAGGAGAGTCCGCAATTGTTAAGCTTAATGGTAAGCAAGTTGGTATATCAACTCAGATTGAACAGAACGATAAAATCGAAATTGTATCTTCCACAAAGGGAAATGATGCGACAATGGATGTACGCAGCCTTCCTGAATTTAAAGAAACAATTTCATTTCAATTCAATGGGAAAATGGTGGAATGCCCAAAATTTATCATGGCAAATGGTGAATTAGTATCGGGATATTATCAGATACAAGATGGAGACCACTTAGAAATTCTTAATTATTATACGCTTGAACAGGTTCTTACCTTTATGGATTTAGAGGCTGTCGAAGAGATTTATGTAAATAATGAATGGGCAACTTTAAACGATAAGGTGTATGAAAATTTCTCAATTCGATATATACTGAAATCGACAGAAGCATCCAATAAGGATGAAGGATTAATACAAAATACCCCAACTATGGAGGTTGCAGAAGATAAAACATTAGAAACTGAAATTACATTAACGATAAATGGTGAAAAGGCTGTACTGAAAGGAAAACAATCCTATATTCTGGTTGATATTTTGGATGTATATCCTTTTGATATGAGTAAAGCAACAACTTCACATCTAATAACAAAAGTGAATGAAAAGGTAGCGGATTTTACTACAAGTCTATCAGATAACGATATTATAGACATGTATTGGGAGGAATAATAATCTTGGATTACGATCAGGTTCTATTACTTCAAAAAAAATTTATCGACTTTCATAAGATGTTAACAGTAATTCTTGTCTGTTTTAACTTCCACTATGCTTCAACAGTAACAAGCTATAACTGTTTGCAACCGGCTTTGGGGATGCTGGCGCTTTTAATTACTGAAAATATCGTAGTTAAGACGACGCCAGTTCGTCTTAAAGCTTTGATGGTGTTAAAATATTTATACATATGTATGGTAGTCACATTTGTTATTTTGGCTGATAATATTTATGCCTTTGGAATGGGCATTTTATGTGTTTTACTATATGATGTTGAATTCTATTTTACATTAGATTTTAGTGAAAGTTTCGTGCGGAAAGTTTATCTTATCTTAATTTGGTGTCCAGTAATATGCGGAGCCATAGCGATTGCATTATTAAATCGGACGATGGACTGGATGAGTAATTTTGAAATGGTTTGCATTTTGATTTTGTATATGCTTTTTACCTGGCTTATTACAGAGCTGATTGCTCTGGTAATTGGTGAAAATGATCGTAAGCTGTTCGCACAAACACGATTAATTGAGCGAATTAATGAAACCAATGAAGAACTTAGAATTCACCAGCAAAAAGTAAAGAGCACCAATGAACTTCTGGGAGTTCAGAAGATAGAATTACAGACTGCTTATGAGAAAATCAATAATGTGAATGAAGAAATGCAGATACAAAATGATATATTGAAATACATATCCTCTTCCCTAGAGATTAGCAAGCTTATGACTCTTATTACAGAATCTTTTGTAAATCGTATAGGAGTAGATGTTTGTGCAATCGTATTAAAGCCAGGAACATCGAACAATAAAAATATTACATATAAAGTACAAAGTACTTTGAGTGATGAATTTAAAGAACACCTAAGTGATTGTATCGAAAACAACTGCTTTGAAGAAATTATGGATAATGCAAAGGTACTTGTTGACAATGAGGTAGACCCGGAAAAATATGAATTTATAACATGTGCATCGGTTAGTTCTATTCTTCTTGTTCCGTTAATTAAGCAAGAACAACAGATAGGATTACTTTTCGTAGGAACGAAGAAAAGGGAGTATTTTGTAGATAATGTAGATTTCTTTGAAGGTATCGTTGCGCAGTTCTTAATTGCATTAAACAATGCTAATCTATATCAGGAAATGCAGTCTATGGCGATTCTAGATGGATTAACAGGTATTTATAACCGTCGCCATTTGACCAAATTATTTAATGAATACATGTATGAATCCATTAATAATAGAACGCCATTATCGGTAGCATTAATTGATATTGACTTATTTAAGAAAATTAATGATACATATGGACATTTGTTTGGAGATTTAGTTATTCGTACTATCGCAAGTCTTGCCAAGAATATTGCAGATGAAAATGACGGTATCGTTTCTAGATATGGTGGAGAGGAATTCGTAATTATTTTCCCGAATAAGGGATTAGAAGAGGCGTATCCTGCTGTGGAAGAACTTCATCATCGGGTGAAAGAACTTGGAATTGAACATCATGGAAAGAAAGTTAAGGTTAATGTAAGTGTCGGATTTACTTCATTTCCAAAAACATGTAAGGACCCAAGAGAATTGCTCAATCGTGCTGACTGGTCTATGTATTACTCAAAGCAGCATGGTCGTAATCAGATTACTATTGATAGTGATGAAATTAGAAAAGAAGTATCACTTGAATAAAAATAGCAAGCAGACTGCTTGCTTTTTTTGTGCCAAAAGCAGGCACTTTTTTTATGTGTTACAAGTAGGGGTATAGATTAATTGAATAGGTTGTGTTATAATGGGAAAGATTTTATGAAAACATTGCTGGAAAAGGGGAAAACGAATGGAATTATGCAGTATAGCCAGCGGAAGCAGTGGCAATTGTATTTACGTAGGAAATGATAACACGAAGCTTTTGGTTGATGCGGGAATCAGTTGCAAAAGAATTGAAGGTGGTTTGACACAAATTGATATTAATCCTGAGTCATTAAATGGGATTCTTGTTACACATGAGCATTCAGATCACGTTCAGGGGATTGGAGTTATGGCTAGAAGATATAAAATGCCAATATTCGCAACTGCCGAAACATTTAGTGCTATGAATCGCATAAAGAGTTTGGGAAAAATTGATCCTTCTTTATTTCATGTGATTGAACCAAATCAGTCTTTTGAAATACAGGATATTAAGGTGAATCCATTCTCAATTCCTCACGATGCGGCGAACCCAGTAGCATATACATTTGAACATGATAATCATAAAGTAGGGATTGCAACAGACCTTGGAAACTATAATGATTATATTGTGGAAAATCTGGAAGGTTCAGAGCTTCTTTTGTTAGAAGCAAATCATGATATTAATATGCTTCAGGTTGGAGCATATCCTTATGTGTTAAAACGAAGAATACTAGGCGATTTAGGACATCTGTCCAATGATAATTGTGGCAGACTGATTAATCGTTTATTACATGATAAATTGAAACATATTTTCTTGGGGCATTTGAGTAAAGAAAATAATTATCCCGATTTAGCGTTTGAGACTGTGAAATATGAACTGGAGCAATTTGATAGTCCATACAAGCAGGTGAAGATTGAAGTAGCCAATAGGGAAGAACCATCTGCTTTCTGCAGATGTTAAAGAATAAATAGGAGGGTTTATTATGAAAAAAACAGTAATTACAGTAGTAGGAAAAGACAGTGTTGGTATTATTGCAAAGGTGTGTACCTACCTCGCTAACAACAACATTAACATTTTAGATATTTCCCAGACTATTGTACAAGGGTTCTTTAATATGATGATGATTGCAGATACCAATGAGTCTTTAAAAGATTTTTCCGTAATCGCAGAAGAATTAGAGCAGATTGGACAAGAGTTAAGCTGTGATATAAAAATGCAACGAGAGGACATTTTTGATAAAATGCACCGTATATAATTAGGCTTGGTTGGAAGTGCTCGCATAAAGGGAGGATGTTAGAGAATGATTAATATTAATGAAGTATTAGAAACTAACAGCATGATCGAGCAGATGAACTTAGATGTCAGAACTATTACATTAGGTATCAGTTTACTAGATTGTGCAGACGATAATTTAGAGAAGTTAAATGAGAAAATTTACAACAAAATCACCACAGTTGCAAAAGACCTTGTAAAAACAGGAAAAGAAATTGAAAGAGATTATGGCATTCCGATTGTAAATAAAAGAATATCCATTACACCAGTCTCGTTAGTTGGTGCAGCAGCATGTAAGACACCAGAAGATTATGTGACGATTGCGAAAACATTGGATCGTGCAGCAAAAGAAGTTGGAGTAAACTTCATCGGTGGATATTCCGCTTTGGTTAGTAAGGGAATGACCAAAAGCGATGAATTACTGATTCGCAGTATTCCACAAGCAATGAAGGAAACAGATTTTATCTGTAGTTCTGTTAATGTAGGTTCTACTAAGACTGGTATTGATATGGATGCAGTTAAGATTCTAGGTGAAATTATATTAGAAACATCTAGAATTACAGATTCTCAAGGATGTGCAAAGTTAGTTATTTTATGTAATGCTCCAGATGATAATCCATTTATGGCAGGTGCGTTCCACGGTGTTACAGAAGCAGACGCAATTATCAATGTTGGTGTAAGTGGACCAGGTGTTGTTAAGGTAGCATTAGAGGAAGTTCGTGGAAAAGACTTCGGTACATTATGTGAAACAATTAAGAAAACAGCATTTAAGATTACTCGTGTTGGTCAGCTGGTTGCACAAGAAGCATCAAAACGTCTTGGTATACCATTTGGTATTATCGACTTATCTTTGGCACCAACTCCAGCAGTCGGAGACAGTATTGCTGAAATCTTTGAGGTAATGGGGTTAGAAAGAGCTGGTGCTCCTGGTACAACAGCTGCTCTTGCTATGCTGAATGACCAGGTTAAGAAAGGTGGCGTTATGGCATCTTCTTATGTTGGAGGTTTAAGTGGTGCATTTATTCCAGTCAGCGAAGATCAAGGTATGATTGATGCCGTAAAAGATGGTGCTTTAACCATTGAGAAATTAGAAGCAATGACTTGTGTCTGCTCCGTTGGTTTGGATATGATTGCAATTCCGGGAGATACTAAGGCAAGTACGATTTCAGGTATTATTGCTGATGAGATGGCGATCGGTATGGTTAACCAGAAAACAACAGCAGTTCGTATTATTCCGGTTATTGGTAAAGAAGTAGGGGAAATGGTTGAGTTTGGTGGTTTGTTAGGATACGCTCCAGTTATGAAAGTAAATGAATTTTCATGTGAAGATTTCGTAAATCGTGGAGGAAGAATTCCAGCACCAATTCACAGCTTTAAAAATTAGTGATAAAATTTTGATATACAAATTGGGAGGTTTGTCATCATGGCAGCCTCCTTTTGCATAATAAATGTATAGTTAGAAAATAATAAAAGTACATGAATGGAGGAAATATGTATGGTATTAGAAGCAATTGATTACAAAAAGGTGTTTACCTATTTTGAGGAAATAAGTAATATTCCTAGAGGTTCCAAGAATAATCAGGCAATTAGTGATTATCTGTTTGCATTTGGTAAGGAACAAGGTCTTGAGTGTTATCAGGATGAGGCGTTGAATGTAGTTATAATAAAGGAAGCAACACCGGGTTTGGAACACGTTCCGGCAGTTATGATTCAAGGACATATGGATATGGTATGTGAACAGGACAGTGATACAAAGCATGACTTCTTTAACGAGGGACTAGACCTTGCAATTGACGGCGATTATGTATATGCAAAGGGTACTACTTTAGGTGGAGATGACGGAATTGCTTTAGCTATGGCGATGGCAATCTTAACAGACAAAGAGTTAGCACTTCCACGTATAGAAGTTGTAATTACAACAGACGAAGAAATAGGTATGGATGGTGCAGCAGCACTTGATACCAGTATGCTAAGAAGTAAATATTTAATCAACATTGATTCAGAAGTGGAAGGCATTCTTACAGTTGGATGTGCAGGTGGAATGACATCTTCCTTAACATTACCATTACAGAGAACTACAGCAAGTGGTGCGAAAGCGAAAATTTCTATCAAAGGATTACAAGGCGGTCACTCTGGTATTGAGATTACAAAGAACCGTACAAACGGAAATATTCTATTAGGAAGATTCTTAAGTGCATTACAGAAAAAAGTAGAATTTCAGGCAATCACTCTATGGGGTGGCTTAAAAGATAATGCCATTGTTAGAGAATCTTTTGCAGAATTAGTAGTAGAGCCTAGCAAAGTTGCAGAATTAGAGGCAGCAGTGAAAGAACTAAGAGATATCTATGTAAATGAATTAGCTTCTAGTGAACCAAGCTTAACAATTGAATTAGAAATTGAAAATGAAGTAAAAGAATATCCTGTTTTAGAAAAACACACATATGAAAAAGTGCTTATTATTCTTTTATTTACACCAAATGGAATCCAGGCAATGAGCAGTGATATTGAAGGTTTAGTAGAAAGCTCTTTAAATCTTGGTATCTTTAAAATGGGAGATGATGAAGCATGCTTCTCATATTCTGTAAGAAGTTCCAAATCCACATACAAAGATTTCATGAGTGATAAGTTAGAAACTTTAATTACAATGCTTGGTGGTTCCTATAGTATGCGTGGAGTTTATCCAGCCTGGGAATTAATGAAAGAATCAAAATTAACTGAGATTTGTAAAAAAGTATACAAAGAACAATACAACGAAGATATGGTTGTTGAAGTCATTCATGCAGGATTGGAATGTGGTATTCTTTCCAGCAAAATGCCAGGTCTTGATATTGTATCCATTGGACCAAACATGTTAGATATCCATACACCAAGCGAAAGAATGTCTATTTCTTCCGTAAAACGTGTATACGATTACGTGCTAGGTGTAATCGAAGAGATTAACAAACAGTAGATAATGCGCCAAAGGTTACGCTTTTAACAGCATAATCTTTGGTGAGTACAGAAAGGCTGATATGGACGATAAAAATACAGAACCTAACTTAGAAGAAGAGAAACAGAAGGATTCATCGCAGAAAGAGGCAACTAGGAAGCGTTGGAAGAAGCCAGTTATCATTACAGTGATTGTGTTACTTATTGTGGCAGGTGGAATATTCTTTTACTCTAATTATCTTTTAAATAAAATTCATTATGACAAAGATAATCAAAAAGGAAATGAGTATTTTGAAACGGATGACAGTGCAGCAGATTTAAATGAAGTAGACCCTGATGATGTTACTTGGCAGAACCAAGTCCTTGCAAGGCATGAAGATGACGTAATTAATATTTTGCTGGTAGGCGAAGAAGCAATTCTAGACAAAGGCCATCGTGGCAGAACCGATTCCATCATGATTGCAACCATTAATGTAAAGGAAAAATCGCTAAAACTTACGTCTATTATGAGGGATTTGTATCTGCAAATACCAGGTTACAGCGATAATAAAATTAATGCAGCATTTAACATTGGTGGAATGGATTTATTGGTGCAGGCTCTAAACCAAGACTTTGCATTAAAGCTGGATGGGTATGTTAAGGTTGATTTTGACTCATTTGAGAAGGTGATTGATGCGCTAGGTGGTGTGGAGATTACATTATCAGCAAAAGAGGCAAATTATCTTAATCGAACTAACTATATATCAAAACCTGAATATCGAAATGTAAGAGAAGGTACGCAAATACTGAATGGAAATCAAGCGCTTGGATATGCTCGTGTTCGTTATGTGGCAAACGGAGATCAGGCAAATGACTTTGGAAGAACGCAGAGACAGCGTGCTGTCTTAAATGCATTGTTTGAGAAGTATAAGTCAAAAAGTGTGGTGGAATTACTTGCATTAATGCCAGATGTTCTATCATTGGTGACCACAGATATATCAAAAACTTCGATTATAGAATATTTGTACCTTGCGGCTACGTTGAAGCAGGATGAATTGCAAACCATGCGCATTCCGGTTGACGGTGCGTATTATTCAGCGAGGATACGTGGGATGGCTGTTCTAGTGCCGGATACGTTGGAAGATAATACGAAGGCGTTGCATGAGTTTATCTTTGGAGTAGATGAAGTTAGTGGAGATACAAATGAAAAGGAAGACGCGGTGAATTCTGGAAAGATGGGAACGCGGTAGGAGGAAAAGCAGTTTGCAGAGCTAGATGAGGTGATGTGGGCTGCTTTTTTTGATTGTTTGAAAGAGATAAGGAGGTAGAATGGGGTATTTGACTGAAAAATTCAATTTTATATCATATTTCATACCTCTTTCACATATATATTATAGTTCATACTTTCAGGAGTGTAATCGTTAGAATGAGAAAAAAGAAAATCAAAAAAAGCCTTCTAACCATCTGTTTATTATTCGCAATTGCAGCCTGCTGTGTTCTGGAAATTACCGCAATTCAGACCTACGAAGGCATTCGTAACATAGAAAACTTCAGAACGTTTTACATAAACAATGACCTATGGCAAGGCCTAGAAGAAGCATACGGAACAAAAACGCCACAATTCTATGACAAACTTACCACCCGTATGCTGCAAAGTAATTTTAACCCTCAAAAGGGCAAAAAGAACCTTCCAGCAATCTTCTATAAAATAGGCATTCTACGTCCAATTTACAAACAATACAGAACCATGTACCAAACTATTTTACAGGATATCGAATGCTTTCCAGTAGCAAATGATGTGAAAGGCGGGGAAGCCACTTACTTCGATGATTCCTGGGGCGGTGCCAGGACCTATGGTGGAAAACGAAAACATGAAGGTACAGATATTATGACAAGTAACAATGAACGAGGATATTTTCCAGTAATCAGCATGACAGATGGTATCATAGAGAAGAAAGGGTGGCTGCCAAAGGGTGGGTATCGGCTTGGAATCCGCAGTCCAGAGGGGGCTTACTTTTACTATGCCCATTTACATTCGTATGCAGAAGGAATTGAAGAGGGTATGACTGTGAGGAAAGGGCAATATATTGCTTTGATGGGTGATACTGGATATAGTGAAATAGAAGGAACGGTTGGTAATTTTGACGTACACTTGCATATGGGCATTTACATAGATTATAAGGGTCAAGAAATGAGTGTGAATCCATATTATGTTTTGAAATATTATGAAAATAAGAAACTCAATTTTTGTTTCAAAAACGAATAATCTATGGTATAATAAGCGTGTATGCTTAAATTTAAGGAGAGGTAATAATGGAAATACTATTATGGAGGGAGATTTTAGATCCCTATGTTTTAGCTGTAGACGAACTAGTGGTAAAATTTAATCATATCATTAACGAATACAGAAACGCTGGAGAATACTCTCCAATTGAGCAGGTAAATGGAAGAGTAAAAACGATTTCCAGTATTTTGGAGAAGGCGCAGAAGAAGGAAATTCCATTAGAAGAAATCGAAGACAGAATTGATGATATAGCAGGGATTCGTATTATCTGCCAGTTTGTTGAGGATATAGATAAAGTCGTAGAGTTAATTCGTAACCGTAACGACATGAAAGTAACCAGTGAAAAAGATTATATTGTTCATAAAAAAGAAAGTGGCTACCGTAGTTATCATTTGATTGTAGAGTATACTGTGCAGACGTTGCATGGCCCAAAGGAATTAAAGGCAGAGATTCAGATTCGTACCTTAGCGATGAATTTCTGGGCAACCATTGAACATTCCTTACAGTATAAGTACAAACAGAATATGCCAGCACATATTCGTGAACGTCTGAGCAATGCGGCCGAAGCAATTATTGTATTGGATCAGGAGATGTCAAGTGTTCGTGGAGAAATCATGGATGCGCAGAATTCCTTCCGAATTAAGGCAAATATTGTAGCAGATATTCTGACCAACATTCAGAATCTGTATCGTGTTGCCAACAAACGTGAAGTTGTTAAGATTCAGACTGAATTCTTCAAGATTTATGAAGAAGGTGATTTAGAACAGTTAGAACGTTTCAATAAGGAACTTGATATTATTGCAGAAGGCTATCGTGCCCAGAGTTTAAAATAAAAAGCATTCCTTTGTATTCTAATGAGAGAGGACGACAGAAGTGAATTTACCAGAGATTTATTTAGAGAGAATGAAAAAGTTATTAGGAGATGAGTTCCCGCAATATGAGGCAAGCTTTGATGAAGTGCCTTTTGCGGGACTTCGTGTGAATACTCTAAAATTACAACCAGAAGAATTTGAAAAAATGAGTCCATTTGCACTTACAAGTGTACCTTGGACAAACAATGGATTTTATTATAGTAAAGCTTCACAGGACAAGAAAGAACAGCCGGGAAAGCACCCGTATTATTTTGCAGGATTGTATTACATTCAGGAACCGAGTGCTATGACTCCGGCTGCCTTATTGCCAGTAGAACCAGGTGACTGCGTGCTGGATATGTGTGCGGCACCAGGAGGAAAGAGTACGGAACTTGCAGCAAAACTTAAGGGCAAGGGTGTATTGGTTACCAACGATATCAGCAGTTCAAGAGCCAAGGCATTACTTAAAAATATTGAGGTATTTGGAGTATCCAATGGTGCTGTTCTTAGCGAAGTGCCAGACCGCTTAGTAGAATATTTCCCGGAGTACTTTGACAAGATTCTAATTGATGCTCCTTGTTCTGGGGAAGGGATGTTCCGTAAAGACAATGCCATTATCAAAAGCTGGGATGAGGAACGACCAGAATTTTTTCATAAGATTCAGCTGTCTATCTTAGATGCAGCAGTGAAAATGTTAAAACCAGGCGGTTACATGGTGTATTCTACTTGTACGTTTGCTCCAATTGAAAATGAAGGAAGCATTCAGTATTTATTAGATAATTATCCAGAATTTGAAGTGGTTTCCGTTGATGCTTATGAAAAGTTTGCACCAGGGCGTCCAGAATGGATTGAAAATGGTTCCGAAGAGCTAAAACACACATTCCGTTTGTGGCCGCAGAAAATAAAGGGAGAAGGGCATTACGTTGCACTTGTTCGTAAAAAAGGGGAACCAGAGCCAGGAAAAGAAGCAGGAAAGAAAAAGCTTCCAAAGTATCCAAAGGGAACGGAAGAGTTCTTTAGCCAGATGAATTTAGACTTAGAAGGAAAACATTTTGAAGAGTTTGGGGAAAAGGTTTATCTGGTGCCAGATTTGCTGCCAGACCTTAGAGGACTTCGCATCTTAAGAACGGGATTGTATCTTGGAGAAAAGAAAAAGAACCGTTTTGAGCCGAGTCAGGCATTGGCAATGGCATTAAAGGCAAGTGATTATCCTTATACACTGAATTATCCAAGTGATTCCCTTGAACTTAAGAAATATCTAAAAGGGGAAACCATTGAGATAGAAGATGATAAGAGAAATGGATGGCAGCTTGTTTTAGTAGATGGCTATCCACTTGGCTGGGGTAAAGCGACAAATGGAAGATTGAAAAATAAGTATCTTCCAGGCTGGAGGTTATTCTAATGGCAACACTTCGTTTGGATAAATATTTAGCAGATATGGGGTTAGGAACCCGTACAGAAGTGAAGCAGTTTATAAAAAAAGGACAAGTCCTTGTAAATGATGAAGTCGTGAAAAAGCCAGAGACCAAAGTTTCTACTACAGACGATGACATCGTCTGCTGTGGAGAAAAAGTTGGGTATACGGAGTATGAGTACATTATGCTCAATAAGCCTCAAGGGGTTGTTTCTGCAACTGAAGACAGACATGACAAAACCGTTTTGGATTTGATAACAGATTGTGGACGAAAAGATTTATTTCCCGTTGGGAGACTGGATAAAGATACAGAAGGACTTTTGTTATTGACCAATGATGGAAAACTGGCACATGAACTGCTTGCACCAAAGAAACATGTTCCAAAAACTTATTTTGTAATTGTAGACGGTGTGGTAACTGAGGATGATGTGGAACTATTTGCAAAGGGGTTTCGGGTGGATGCGGATTTATTGGCAAAGCCGGCAAAGCTTAAAATCGTTCGGGCAAAGGAAAAGTCAGAAGTTTATCTTACAATTACAGAAGGAAAATTTCATCAGGTAAAACGAATGTTTCAGGCAGTAGAGAAACCGGTATTGTATTTGAAACGGGTACAGATGGGCGAACTTAAATTAGACCAGAATCTGGCGTTAGGAGAATATCGTCAGTTGACAGAAGAAGAGCTTGCGTTGTTACGTTAGGTGTGACTTTTATGGAGGATATATGTTAGAGAAGATACAGGCAGTAATTTTTGATATGGATGGGACGTTAATTGACTCTATGTGGATGTGGAAAAGCATTGATATAGAGTATTTAGGAAGATTCCATATTCCGTTACCAGAAGGTTTGCAACGTCAAATCGAGGGAATGAGTTTTTCTGAAACAGCAGCTTATTTTAAAAAACGTTTTGAAATACCGTTATCCATAGATGAGATTAAAAATGATTGGAATACCATGGCGTGGGATAAATACGAAAATGAAGTAACGGTGAAAGATGGAGTATTTGCATTTTTAGATTACCTAAAAGACCATGGAGTGAAGATGGGAATTGCTACAAGTAATTCTGTAGAACTTGCCAAAATGGTGTTAGATAAAAGAGGATTGACACCGTATTTTGATGCAATCCATACTTCGTGTGAAGTAAACAGAGGAAAGCCATATCCCGATATCTATGAATTTGTGGCAGAAAAATTAGGAGTGCAGCCAGAGCACTGTCTTGTATTTGAAGACGTAGTAAAAGGTATATTGGCAGGCAAATCGGCAAATATGAAAGTATGTGCAGTTTTTGATGAGTACTCAAAAGACCAGGACAATGAAAAGAAACGACTAGCAGATTATTATATTAACAGTTTTGAAGATTTAAAAACTGTAATGTAGTTAGAAATAGAGGAATTTATGATACATGATTTTTTACCAATATCCAAAGCGGATATGAAAAAACGTGGCTGGGATGAAGTGGATTTTGTATACGTAATTGGTGATGCATATGTAGACCATACATCATTTGGTCCTGCAATTATCAGCCGTGTGTTAGAGGCACATGGTTATCGTGTTGGAATCATCGCACAGCCAGACTGGAAGGATGAACAGTCCATTCAGATTTTAGGAACACCAAGATTAGGTTTTCTTGTGTCAGGTGGAAATATGGACACAATGGTGAACCACTATACTGTATCCAAGAAGAGAAGGCATCAAGATGCGTATACACCAGGTGGTGTCATCGGGAAACGTCCAGATAGAGCGACTATTGTTTATTGTAACTTTATTCGTAAAGTATATAAAAAGACTCCGATTATTATTGGAGGAATTGAAGCGAGTCTTAGGCGTCTAGCACATTATGATTACTGGAGTGATAAAGTAAAACGTTCCATTTTATTAGATTCTGGTGCGGATTTAATTTCTTATGGAATGGGAGAACATTCCATTGTGGAAATTGCAGATGCACTGAATTCTGGAATTGATGTCAAGGACATTACTTTTATCAAAGGAACGGTATATAAAGCGAAAGATTACGAACATGTATATAATCCAATTGTGCTTCCAAGCTTCGATGAAATCTGTAACAGCAAAGAGGTTTATGCCAAAAGCTTTTATGAGCAGTATCTGAATACCGACCCATTTACGGCAAAATGTTTAGTGGAGCCATATAAAGAAAAAGAATATGTCATTCAGAATCCGCCAGCATTGCCACTGACAGAGCAGGAAATGGATGATGTGTATGCACTGCCTTATATGAGAGCATACCATCCAATCTATGAGAAGGATGGCGGCATTCCTGCCATTAATGAACTGAAATTCAGTATTACGTCCAATCGTGGATGTTTTGGCGGTTGTAATTTCTGTGCGTTAACGTTCCATCAAGGCCGTATGATTCAGGTTAGAAGTCATGAGTCTATCATAGATGAAGCTAAGGTTATGACAGAGGATAAGGACTTTAAAGGCTATATCAATGATGTAGGTGGTCCAACGGCAAATTTTAGACATACTTCCTGTATGAAACAGCAGACAAAAGGTGTATGTGCTAAGAAACAATGTTTAGTGCCAGCTCCTTGTAAGAATCTGATAGTGGATCATAAGGATTATGTGAATTTATTAAGAAAATTACGTAAAATTCCAAAGGTGAAAAAAGTGTTTATCCGTTCTGGTATTCGTTTTGATTATCTGATGGAAGATAAGGACAATACCTTTATCAAGGAACTGTGTGAAAATCATATTAGTGGGCAGTTAAGGGTTGCACCAGAGCACATCAGCGATTCTGTTTTAGACTTAATGGGAAAACCAGAAAATAGTGTTTACGAAGCCTTTCGTAAGCGTTATAAAAAGGTAAATGATACAACCGATAAGAAACAGTTTATCGTGCCTTATTTAATGTCTTCTCATCCTGGCTCGACTATGAAAGAGGCCGTAGAGTTAGCAGAATATATTCGTGACTTAGGTTACATGCCAGAGCAGGTGCAGGATTTCTATCCGACCCCATCCACTCTTTCCACTTGCATGTATTACACAGGGTATGACCCGAGAACGATGAAAAAGGTGTATGTTCCAAAGAAACAGCATGAGAAGAAAATGCAAAGAGCTTTGATTCAGTATCGTGATCCTGAAAATTACGATTTAGTTGTGGAAGCATTACGTGTGGCTCATAGAACCGATTTAATTGGTTTTGATGATAAATGCCTTGTAAGACCAAGAAAATTGAAAGCAGAAAAGGCGAATAGCGGCAAGAATACAGCAGGAAAAGGGAAAGCAGGCAAGTCAGCCAATAAATCTTTAAACAAGTCAGTTAGCAGAAATGCTAACCAAAAACAAAGCACAGGAAAGAAGAAAACACTTCGCAATGTGCATAAGGGAAAAAACAAACGGTAGATAAATTGGAGGAAAAACTACAGGAGGATACGGTATGAAAGCAAAAGTGGGGCAGTATGGTTTCTTAAAGAAACAGAAGATTAACTATATTGTTAAAATGGCAATATTTATTGCAGCAGGACTTATTATGTATGGAGTAGGACTTCTTGTGAATAAAGGGAATTCTAAAAACATTTGTACAGTGTTGGCAATCCTAATGGCTTTGCCTTTGGCAAAGGCATTCACTGAACTAGTTGTAATCTTTCCATTTCATGATGTGGAACTGGAAAGATATGAAAAAGTATGTTCCAAGTGCAAAGAACAGGCAAAACTAATGACTGGTTTGGTTATCACCTCCGAAAAGAAGATTATGAATCTGGATTTTCTTGTAGAGTGTGAGGGAAATGTTATCGCACTTGCAGGAAAAAAGGAGCAGGACATTGCATACATTAGTGATTATTTAACCAAAGGGGTGCGTAACTGGGGCTTTGATTATCATGTAAAAGTGATAAAAGAAGAAAAAGCTTTTCTACATGCAATTGAAACTATGAAACCTGTTCAGGTTTCTGAAATAGAGAGAGAGCATGTCATAGGCTACCTAGAATCATTAGTCGTCAAATAGGGAAAATAGACAGGATGGTGAATCCATGAGAGAAATAGAAATAAATAAGAATGAGGCAGGCCAGCGTCTCGACAAGCTGCTTGCAAAATACATGAATAAAGCACCCAAAAGTTTTATCTATAAGATGCTTAGGAAGAAAAATATTACGTTAAATAAAAAGAAAGCAGATGGTTCTGAAAAGTTAGAAGTCAACGATCGTGTTCAGCTCTTTTTATCAGACGAAACAATTGAGAAGTTTACCGAACTTGACGTTGTGTCAAATGAAGTTGACTTAAATGTTATTTACGAAGATGATAACATTCTTGTTATTAATAAACCAGCAGGAATGCTATCACAGAAAGCAAAACCAGAGGATGAGTCCTTAACAGAGTATGTGATTGCATATTTATTAAAGACAAAACAGCTTACGAAAGAAGACTTAATGAGCTTTCATCCAGGACTGTGCAATCGTCTTGATCGTAATACAAGTGGTATTATCATTGCAGGAAAGTCTTTGGCAGGTCTTCAGCAGATGGGATTACTTTTAAAAGAACGAAATATAGACAAGTACTATCAGACTATCGTAAAAGGTGTTATCAAAGAATCAACTTGTATCGAAGGTTACTTGACAAAAGACAAGAGTCACAATAAGGTGACAATATCCAAGGAGCCAGTGGAAGGTGCTGACTATATTAAAACACAGTATGAGCCACTGAAAACCAATGGGGAATACACTTTGTTACGTGTAAAACTGTTAACGGGCAGAAGTCATCAGATTCGCGCTCATTTAAACAGTATAGGGCATCCAGTTATTGGCGATGGAAAATATGGAGATGTACAGGTAAATAAGTACTTCAAAAGAAACTTTAATTTAAGATTCCACTTACTGCATTCTTATGAGTTGAATTTCCCAAAAATAGAAGGTGAACTTGGCAATTTATCTGGAAAGCAGTTTAAAGCGCCGCTGCCAAGTTATTTTGAAGCCATTGTGTCACGTATTTTTAAGTAATTGGAGGGATACGTATGCCATCATGGAATTCTAGAGGACTCAGGGGACAGACCTTTGAGGAACTGATTAACTTAACCAATCAAAAATATATAGATAATAAACTGGCATTGATTCAAAAGATACCGACTCCAATCAAACCAATGCGAATTGATCCACAGACAAGACAGATCACATTGGCATTCTTTGAACAAAGAAGTACCGTTGACTACATCGGAGCTGTTCAAGGCATTCCTGTATGCTTTGATGCGAAAGAATGTACGCAGGATACGTTTCCCTTGCAAAACATTCATGAACACCAGGTGGAGTTTATGAGACAGTTTGAAGAACAGGGTGGCGTGTCATTTGTCTTGATTTATTATTCTCATAAGGATATCTTTTATTATTTGAAATTCTCACGTTTGATGGAATTTTGGAACCGTGCGAAAGACGGCGGGAGAAAGAGTTTCAGGTATGAAGAATTGGATGAAAAATATCAGTTATCAACTTATAACGGCGTGTGTGTACACTATTTAGAAGGAATCCAGCAGGATCTCGAGGAACGAGAATCCTAGCTGGATTTTCTGATGCTTAGAGGAAAATGTTATTCTGTAAACTGGTCAATGATTTTGCGAAGTGATGTGGCATTTCTCTGGTTTGTATTGACAATTTGATTCAAAGTTTCAGCGGTGAGATTGGTCTTTTCAATTTTTTCTACAATATCATCCACACCGTGTTCGTTTTCACAGGATGCCTGATGTACCGTATCAATTTGTGTTCTGATTTCTGTTAACGATAGTCCAAATGCTTTAGATAGTTCATTAATTTCATAGATTAAACTATGAATCAGCTCAACAGCAGAATTGGATTCGACTGCAATCGAAGCAAAATCATTAAACTTTGATGAAACGTCCTGTTCCATAAAGGAAAGAATATCGTTGAAACAGTTTTCAATATTTTCAATGTTAGCGTTTGTTTCATTACAGATTTCCTGAATCTGGGAAGCAGTTTTGGAAGAGATCTGTGCTAAGTTTCCAATCTCATTTGCAACAACTGCAAATCCTCGTCCAGCTTCGCCAGCCCTTGCAGCTTCAATTGATGCATTTAAGGAAAGAAGGTTAGTTTGTTCTGTGATATCAAGAATCTGAGTTACCATATCATTAATATGCGTTAAAGCTTGCAAATTAATAATAGATGCTTCAATGTTTTTTCTATTCTCTGCAACTTTCAAATTAGATGACTTTAGAGAGTTGGCTGCCATAGTCTTCATCTGTTCCGATGTTTTAATTAATTCCTGGCTTTGCTCGTTGCTTATTTGTACTTTTGATTCGACTGAGGCTACAATATCACGGAGCTTTCTAATTTCATTACATACAGTGTCAATGGTACTATTGGTTACATTAATACTTGCTGCAAGTTCTTCCGTTGTTGCAGAATTGTCATTCACACAATCAATTAGAGCAGACGATGCACCTGACATTGTGTCAGAGGATTCATTTAATGAAGTGGAACATTGATTCAGTGTTGATACAATTTGCCGGAATGTTGCTGAAAGAGAGTCCATTGCTACGTAAATATTGCTTACTTCGCGATTCGGATGTTTGTGTTTTTCTTTCGTAGGGGAAGGACTTAAATCCAGATTCTTTAACCGAATAATATCCTGTTCAATGGTTTTTAAAGGTTTTGTGCTATAACGGACAATGCACCAAGTTAAACATACAATAAGAATGTAACTAATGATGCAGACGATTCCAAGTCGCCTCATGCTTGTATAAGCATTTGCGTAGATTTCCTTTTCACTATCGCTTAAAATGACGGCCCAATTACGTTCAGGCAAGTATTTGTATAACGCAAGGTATTTTCCTTTGCCGCTTTTTGTGTATTCTAAACTGTCTTCGTTTTTTGTACTATTGCTATGTATTTTTTTTATGATTGCAAATGTAGCATCATCTTTGATTTGGGTAGCAATTAAATTCGTGTCATCATTAAGAATATACATATCATTTTTGAGATTTATCATAGTACAGGATGCATGTTTTAGTCCTTGTACTTGCAGTGACGCTAATTCTTTTTGTAAACCTTCTATAAATGGACTTCCTCCCACATACCCTAATAAAGTTTTTCCATCTGTATCAAAAACGGGGCAATACAGGGATAAAACGAGCTTTTGGGATATGGAAGATTTCATAACACCTGCATTATACAAACCGTTAGTTTTGAAGATAGCTCTTTGAAGGTCATTTAAAGATTCACCTTGTATACTGGTAATGCCTACAGTGTCTATGTTAGAGTGAGCAAGAACAAGACTATTCCAATTGGCTGTATAGATATCTTCCCATGCAGTGAGTTGCTTAAAGAAACTTTCCGTATATTGCTGTGCTATTTTCTGGAGTCTGGAATTGTCAGGGGCTTTTAGCAGTGAGATAATACAAGGGGCTTTGCTATATGTATTAAGGAGTGTTTCTTGGCTGCTAATATAATCAGAGATTATTTGTTTTTGTGCATTAAGAGATGTTTGCATGTTGTTGATTGCAGAGGTTTTCATTTGCAGAGTCATGTTGTGATTGGCATTAAGAAATAATTGTAGCATGCCAAGGGAAACAGCTAGCGAAATAAACGTTGTAATAATGGTACCTAATCTTAGTTTTTTAAACATAAGCAGTTCCTCCGTTTCGTAATATTACATTTCAAGAGTTAATATTACAATGAATTATGACAAAAGTAAAGAGTGTCGAAATATAGACACAACGAAGAAAGTGAGGTAAAATAGGAAACATCTATGCTAGATAGTGGGGTTTCGTGGTTGACAGCATAATGGTATTTTAATATAATATTTTTAGATTTTTGATTAGTAGCGAAATGCCACGTTAAAACTTTAATGCGATAAAGAAAACTGGCGCACTACATGAATGGAGGTAGCTATGAGCTATAAATTTTCGGAACATAGAATTGAGCAAAGTGTATTACATATCCCAGAAGGTGTTCGCGACATTTACAACGGAGAATGCCAGCTGAAACTATCCATTGAACAAAAGATGCATCAAGTACTTCATTCCTATGGATTTAGCGACATTCAGACACCAATGTTTGAATTCTTTGATGTATTCAGTAAAGAGAGAGGCACAATTGCTTCCAGAGAAATGTATAAATTTTTTGATCGTGATAATAACACACTTGTTTTAAGACCTGATATGACACCAGCAATAGCAAGATGTGTTGGAAAGTATTTTAAAGAAGAAGAACTGCCACTTCGTCTTTGTTATAAAGGCAGTACATTTATTAATACTACAAGCTATCAGGGTAAATTAAAAGAGACGACGCAGTTAGGTGCAGAACTTATTAACGATGGTTCTGTGGATGCAGATGCAGAAATGATTGCATTGACAATTGAATGTTTAAAAAATACAGGGTTAGAAGATTTTCAAGTTGAAATCGGCCATGCTGAATTTTTAATCGGGTTGTTAGAAGAAGCAAAGTTTGATGAAAATGAAACCGAACAATTGAAAGAATTAATCGAGAAGAAGAATGTATTTGGTGTGGAAGAGCTGGTGGAAGAGAAGAAACTTCCTGAAAATATCAAAGAATTGCTTTTAAAAATTACAGATATGTACGGAGATATCGAAAACATTTCCCATGCTAAGACATTGACTAATAACCCTTGTGCAGTCAAAGCGATTGAGCGTTTAGAAGAATTGTATGCAATCCTGAAAAGTTATGGAGTTAGTGATTATGTTACATTTGATTTAGGTCTGATTAGTAAATACAATTATTATACAGGAATCATTTTTAAAGCATATACATATGGAACTGGCGAACCTATTGTAAAAGGCGGACGTTATGACAACTTAATGAAACAGTTTGGCAAAGAAGCGCCTGCCATTGGGCTAGCTATTGTAGTAGATCAGCTTATGACAGCAATTGACAAACAGGACAATGAGGACAATGAGTCAAAGGAATCTTATCTCGTACTATACGAAAACAACTGTAGAAAAAAAGCTATTGATTATGCTAAGAGCTGTCGTCAGGAAGGCAAAGAAATACAATTAACACATAAGGACCCTAACTTTTCATTAGAAGACTATAAAGCCCATGCAAATCGAATCGGTATGCAGCACCTCCTTTATATGAAAAATGAAGACTCGATAGAACAAATGTGAACGAAAAGAAAGGATTAGATTATGGATAGATATTTGACATTTGCCTTAGCAAAAGGACGTATAGCAAAACAGACAATGGGATTCTTAGAGCAGGTTGGAATTACTTGTGAAGAAATGAAAGACCCATCTTCTAGAAAATTAATCTTCTGCAATGAAGAGCTAAAGTTAAAGTTTTTCCTTGCAAAAGCTACAGATGTACCAACTTATGTAGAATATGGTGCAGCTGATATTGGTGTAGTTGGAAAAGATACCATATTAGAAGAAGGAAGAAAGATGTATGAAGTCCTTGATTTGGGACTTGGAAAATGCAGAATGTGCGTGGCAGGACCTAAGGAAGCAGAAAAATTACTACATAGTGGAGAGCTGATTCGTGTTGCGACAAAATATCCGCATATTGCAAAAGATTATTTTTATAACAAAAAGCATCAGACAGTTGAAATCATTAAATTAAATGGTTCCATTGAATTAGCGCCAATCGTTGGACTGTCAGAAGTGATTGTTGATATCGTAGAGACCGGATCTACCTTAAAAGAAAATGGGCTAGTTGTATTAGAGGAAGTTTGTCCATTATCAGCAAGAATGGTTGTCAATGAAGTCAGTATGAAAATGGAACATGATAGAATCAAAGATTTAGTAAATGGTTTAAAACGAGTAATTGACGGACAATAGAAAGGGTGTAAAACATGCGTATTGTTGAATTGACAAAAGAAGCAAAAGAAAATATTCTTGAAAATTTATTAAAGAGAAGTCCTAATAGTTACGGACAATATGAAGAGACGGTAAAAGACATCTTAGCTGATGTAAAAGAAAATAAAGACAAAGCAATCTTTGAATATACGAAAAAATTTGACAAAGCAGATATTAATGCAAAAAACATTCGTGTAACAGAAGAAGAAATCGAAGAGGCCTATACATTAGTGGATGATAGTTTAGTGGAAGTAATTCGCAAGGCATTGGTAAATATCCGAGACTACCACATGAAACAGAAACAATATAGCTGGTTTGATACAACACCACAAGGAACTATGCTTGGTCAAAAAGTAACTCCACTTGAAAAGGTTGGTGTATATGTTCCAGGTGGAAAGGCAGTGTATCCTTCCTCAGTATTAATGAACATTGTTCCAGCAGTAGTCGCTGGTGTAGATAAAATTGTTATGACAACACCTCCAAATGCAGAAGGAAAAGTAAGTCCTAACACCTTAGTAGCGGCAAAAGAAGCTGGTGTTCAGGAAATCTATAAAGTAGGTGGCGCACAGGCAATTGCAGCGTTAGCTTACGGTACAGAATCTGTTCCGAAAGTGGATAAAATTGTAGGTCCAGGTAACATTTTTGTTGCACTTGCAAAAAAGGCAGTTTACGGACACGTAAGCATTGATTCTATTGCTGGACCTAGCGAGATTCTTGTTATTGCAGATGAGACAGCTAATCCAAGATTTGTGGCAGCCGATTTATTATCTCAGGCAGAGCATGATGAAATGGCATCCGCAATCCTGATTACAACAAGCGAAGAACTTGCTAAGAAAGTATCCGATGAAGTGGATGGATTCTTAAAGGTACTTTCAAGAAAAGAAATTATAGAAAAATCATTAGAAACCTATGGATACATCTTATTAGTAAAAGATTTAGAGGAAGCAGTGGAAGTTGCCAATGAAATCGCTTCTGAACACTTAGAAATCGTAACGAAAGATCCATATAACTTAATGATGAAGATTCGTAATGCGGGAGCTATTTTCTTAGGAGAATATAGCAGTGAACCTTTGGGAGATTATTTTGCAGGTCCAAACCATGTACTTCCAACCAACGGAACAGCAAAATTTTTCTCACCATTAAGTGTAGATGATTTTATTAAGAAATCTAGTATTATTTCATACTCTAGAGAAGCCCTAGAACCAATCCAAAAAGATATTGTTCAGTTTGCAACGTCAGAAAAACTGACAGCTCACGCAAATTCTATTGCTGTTCGCTTTGAATAATGCTATTCTATAAGCAAATAGAACGAGAACGGATACTCCGTGAGAAAGGATTTTGGACATGAGTGAGAGATATGCAAAAGCAGTCAGAAAGACGAAAGAAACAGATATTACACTTGAGTTAAAGATCGACGGTTCCGGTATCGCTAATATTGATACCGGAATTGGTTTTTTTGATCATATGCTGGAAGGATTTTCCAGACATGGTCTGTTTGATCTGGACATTCAGGTTCATGGAGATATTGAAGTGGATGCACATCATACAGTGGAAGATACCGGAATTGTGCTTGGTCAGGCATTTAAAGAAGCATTGGGGAACAAAGAGGGGATTGCCCGGTTCGGATATTTTATCCTGCCGATGGACGATGCCCTTGTACTGGCATCTCTGGACATATCCGGACGGATGTATTTCGATTTTGAAGCCGAACTTCCGGCAGAACGCCTTGGTACGATGGAAACCGAGACGGTGAGGGAGTTCTTTATGGGATTTGCTTCCGGGCTGGGGATGAATTTACATATTCGCCGGATGGCAGGAATGAACACGCATCATATTGTGGAAGCCATGTTTAAGGCGGTTGCGAAAGCCATGGATCAGGCAGTTCGTGTGGATGAGCGTATTCAGGGCGTTTTGTCTACGAAAGGAACACTGTAAAGGAGGGGGTACTCATGAGTTACAAAAAAATAATTCCTTATATCAATGGTGAAAATGAGCTTGCCGCCAATGTTGTCATGCAGGCAGAGCAGTATTGCTTTGCTGGCGCGGACGCGTTGTTTTTATATAATTATTCCAAAATCGAAGCAGAGCGGGAAGAATTCTTGGCTACATTAAAAGAAGTGGCAGAAAAGATAGATATTCCGTTTATGGCAGGTATGTATATGGAACGCTTCGAAGACGCGAAGAAAATGTTCTATACCGC
>ERZ808278.172-NODE-172-length-54028-cov-31.197766_pt1 | contig 54028 bp, 46 predicted proteins | sample MGYA00521239_ERZ808278 | MGnify/ENA primary metagenome ERZ808278 (study PRJEB31516, sample SAMN03275600) | gut metagenome | biome: mammalia-associated habitat; material: feces | host: Papio cynocephalus | place: Kenya | collected 2012-07-17 ... | reverse complement strand
GCGAGAGAACGGCGGTCAAGCCGAGTCGCCAGATGATGCCCCAGAGATTCTCTCGCTGGGTGAGCATGAACACTCCCATCACGAAACAAGGCAGGATGATGCCCACAGGTCCCTTGGTCAATGTGGCACCGCTCATGCAGAGGATGGCGAGCCAAGGCAACTGCTTCTTGCCTTTCTCCCACCAATGGTAGAGCAGATACATCGCTCCCACCATGAAGGCGGTGTTCACCATATCTACACGGCAGTTCATACCTGCGCGATGCACCTCGAAGGCGGTGAGCGTGAGGAGGGCGGCGATGAGACTGGTCTGTGTGTCCTTGCGCTTGGCGAAGAACACGAAGCCACCGATGGTCATCAATACCAGGGAGATGGCTGAAGGCAGGCGGGAGGTAAACTCATTCACGTGTCCGATGAAAAGCGAGAAGAAGGCGATGCACCAATGGAAGAAAGGTGGTTTGTAAGGGATGTCGCCTCCATTGTTGATAGGCAATATCCAGTTGCCGTGCTCCAGCATGGTGTAGGCCACCACAGCCTCGCGAGGTTCGCCCTTGGTGTTGAAGTCGGTGAGTCCGAGGAAAGGTATCAGCATCACGATACTTAATATCGTAATGAGCCAGAGGGCTTTCTTGTAATTAACGTTCATACTGCTTGTTTATAGTTTGCAATCATATAGCTTGGTAGGCTATATTCTTAGTTGTCTCTATTATTTCTTGATGATTTTATCGTATTTGATGAGCAAGTCGGCGATGCGGTGAGCTTCCGTCAGTCGCTTGATTTCCTTCTCGGGTACTTTGCCTGTGGTCTCCACGTTCATGTGGTCGGAACCCACGGCGGCAGGATACTTGCGAGGGTCGAGGATGCTCTGTCCCATGCCTTTCCATGGGTAATGGTCGAGGCGCATCAGGTTGAGGATGGTAGGATATTGGTCTATCTGCCCCAACACCTTATTATATATACCGCCCACAGGAGCATTGACCACGATGAAAGGTGTGAACTGTTTGTCGCTCACGATGCCCTTGGCAGCAGGCGAGGAGCAGATGGGTTTGCGGTCGGCGGCAAGTCCCTCGTGGTCGCCTATCATCACAATCATCATGTCCTTGTAGTCGGGACGCGACTTGAGGTAGTCGAGGAGGATGCCCAGCCCATGGTCGGTATAGTTGGCCATCGTCATGTAGTCGCGCATCTTCTCGGGGTAGTCGCCCTTGAAGTGGATGCGCTTCAGGTTGTCGGGCAATACAAATGGGTTGTGTCCCGAGTAAGTGACAATCTGCAGGAAAGTGCTTTGTCCTTTGGCTAGTATGTCGCTACTCTTCAGCCGTTTCACGATTTGCTTCATGAAGGAGACATCGCCGAGTTTCTTCCTGGTTCCCACCTTTTCGTCGTTTATCCAAGAGTCGTTGCAGAAGAGGGAGTCGATGCCGAAGTCGCGAGCCACGATGCCTTGGTTCCAAGTCACAGGCTTATCCACCGTCATCAGGTAAGACTTGGTGTTCTTGTGCTCGTCCTTCATCGCCCAAGCCAGCGAAGGGTATCGAGTCTCGGGGAATAGCATGGCATAGCATCCGTTCATCAAGGGTAGGATGCCTGCGTTGACCAAGAGTTGTCCGTCGATGCTTCTTCCGCCCTTGACCTGGGTGAGTACATGAGGGGCATAGAGCGTGTGGCGGTCGGCGATGTATCGGTTGAGGTTCGGAGTGATTTCCTTGCCTTCCACCTTGCGGTTGATGACCCAACTTTCGAGTGACTCGCAGAAGATGACGATGAGAGTCTTCTTCTTGGCGATGCCTGTGGAATCGGGACCATTCATGATAAGGCTATGGGTGTTGAGGCTGTCGGAAAGTGGAACATATTGGGGCTGTTCCTTCTCCCATCGGTCGATTTCTGCTTGCATTTGTGAGGTGAAAGGTGCATCTTGTTGCGTCGCCTCATGAGCCAAGTTGCCGAAGATGGTGTACATCGGCACGGCGCAAGTATAGTAATTGGCGTTTTGCAAACGGGTGAAGGCGTTCTGCCATCCTCCTCGTGCCATCACTTGGATAGCGGAGATGAGAAGCATGACCAAGAGGGTGCAAGCATACTGCTTGAGGCGTAAGCCATAAGAACCCATGGCCTTGGGCGATGGGCTATAGCCTTGTGGCTTGGGTGTACTCTTGAAAGCATGGGTATGATGTCCCCTCTTATAGAGCAAGATGATGCTCGTGAGGGTGGAGAGTGGCAGCAGTATGTCGATGAGTCGCATGGAATCGACCACACTTGCCGTGAAGTCGCTCAGGTTGCCAGCCAGGAGATAACTCTCCAATGGTATCGCCGAGTTGTAGGTGCGGCTGTACATCAGATTGCTGATGAGCAATCCGTCGAGGATGAAGAGCACGAGATATTGCACCCACTTCTTGCCTGTGAGCATGAAGGGGAGGATGAATAGGAGCGACATCAATGCTGAGTTGACATATACCTCCAAAATGGAGAAAGAGGAGAAGGTGGTCTGTAGGCACCAGATGATGTCGAAGAGGATGAACTGCAAGAAGGTGCATCCCCATAATGTAGTTGTATCTCTGTTCCACAAGGTTTGTGGAAAGAGTCTTTTCATAAACTGTTTCATGCGTGCAAAGGTATTGATAATTTGTGAGATACCATTGCATCGAGGTCTTAATCTTTACTAAAAAATCCATTTATTCTTCCTTAAGTCGAGATTGGCAACTTCTGCCACATCTCAGTGTCGCCAAGTAGAGTCGTTGTGGTAAGAATTTGCAGTGCTTTACAAATTCCAACTGCTTTTATGAGAAAAACGCAATGCATTGCATTTTTCTCGAAAAAGTTTCGTATATTTGCAGCGCAATTCATTTTTATGGACTTATGATAGAACGTACAGAGTATATGTCTCTTCTAGAGAAATGGAGAGATAAGAAAATTATAAAAGTTGTGACTGGCATTCGTCGTTGTGGCAAGTCATCTCTTCTGAGGATGTTTCGCGAGAAGCTTCTAGCAGAAGGCGTGTCTGAAAATCAAGTGCAGGAACTCAACTTCGAGGATTTGGATAATGAGCCTTTTCTCGACTATAAGGCTTTATATTCGCATGTCAAAAAGAACCTTTGTGATGGGAAAATGAACTATCTCTTTTTCGATGAGATTCAGATGGTGGATGGATTCCAAAAGGCGATAGACAGCTTGTTCTTATTAGATAATGTAGATATCTATGTCACGGGTTCTAATGCTTATCTCTTGTCTGGGGAGATAGCGACGTTGCTTACGGGTAGATATGTAGAAATCAAATTGTTCCCCTTCTCATTCAATGAATATCTCCAGGCGATGCCTTCTGACATGGGCATAGAGACGGCTTATCGTGAATATATCGAGAAGAGTTCGTTTCCTTATGTGTTGCAAATCAGAAATGACCGTGAGATGGTGCGTGAATACCTTGCAGGCTTGTATAATACGATTGTGCTGAAAGATGTGGTAAGTCGCAGGAAGATAACTGACGTCATGATGTTGGAGAGCGTCGTTCGTTTCTTGGCGGATAATATCGGTAACCTCTCTGTCATCAAGCGCATCAGTGACACGATGACTTCTTTGGGAAGAAAAATCACATCGCATACGGTCGAGAACTATATCTCTGCCTTGACGGATAGTTACATATTTTATTCTGTCCAGAGATATGATGCCAAGGGGAAACAACTGTTTAAGACCGGTCAGAAATATTATCTAGCAGATGTCGGCCTTCGCAGTGTCATCAACGGTACCAAGGGAGGCGATCTAGGTCATGTCTTGGAGAATGTAGTCTATTTGGAGTTGGCACGTCGTGGCGGAGAAATATATGTAGGAAAGGTAGGTGATGCCGAGATAGATTTTGTGGTTGTTCAAGGTGAGCATAAGGCTTATTATCAAGTGACACTGAGTGTGAGAGACGAGGATACGATGAAGCGAGAGTTGGCTCCCCTGCAAGCCATATCGGATAATTATCCAAAGTATCTATTGACCTTGGACAACGACCCAATCGTGTTCCATGATGGCATCAAGCAGCAGTATGTGCTGGACTGGCTTAGGGAAAGATAGTCGTTGAAAATGGCTATTGCCCTTGCCTTCTTGGTAGGCAAGGGCATCGAACGCCTATGGTTAACGCTTTGATCGGTTATTTGAAGAGGTTTAGCACCTTCTCGATGATAGGTGCCATGTCGTAATACTTGTATTCTGCGAGGCGACCACCGAAGATGATGTCTTTCTCTTGGTCTGCCAGTACCTTGTATCGGGCATAAAGCTCCGAGTTCTCCTTGTCGTTCACAGGATAGTATGGCTCCATGCCATCCTTCCACTCCGTGGAGTATTCCTTGGAGATGACGGTCTTCGGACAGTCATATACCTCCTGACCGAACATCTCGAAATGCTTGTGCTCGATGATGCGGGTATAAGGCACTTCACGCTCGGTGTAGTTGACCACGGCATTGCCTTGGTAGTTAGGCTTGTCGATGATTTCTTGCTCGAAACGGACGGTACGGTAGTTGAGCTTGCCAAACTGATAGTCGTAGAACTCGTCTATCTTTCCTGTAAATACAAGTTTGTCGGCTATCTTGCGCCAGTTATCTTTTAGAAGTTCTTTGTCGCTTGAAGGTTCGGCAGAATCTTTTCTATTTCCTTCCAGATAGTTCTTGATGGAGTCTATGCTGTCATGGAAGAAATCGACCGATGTCTGGGTGTCGATGCCTTCGAGCAATCCTTCCACGAGCTTGTTGTATCCCCCGACAGGGATGCCTTGGTACTTGTCGTTGAAGTAGTTGTTGTCGAAGACGAGTCTCACAGGCAGTCGCTTGATGATGAAGGCCGGCAGGTCGGTGCATTTCCTGCCCCACTGTTTCTCGGTATATCCCTTGATGAGTCGCTCGTAGATGTCCTTGCCTACGAGGAGCATCGCCTGTTCCTCCAGGTTGTGTGGCTCATTGGGCAAGCCCAGTTCTTCGTTCTTCGCTCTTAACTCTTCACTATAAGCCGCCTTCTGCTCGTCTATCTTGGCTTGCGCTTCCTCGGGTGTGGTCACTCCCCACATCTGGTAGAAGGTGTTCATGTTGAAAGGCAGGTTGTAGAGCTTGCCCTGGTAGTTGGCGACAGGCGAGTTGGTATAGCGGTTGAACTCGACGATGGAGTTGACGAAGTCCCACACCTGTTTGTTGGAGGTATGGAAGATGTGTGCGCCATACTTATGTACGTTGATGCCCTCGATGTTCTCACAGTAGATGTTGCCACCGAGGTGAGGTCGCTTGTCGATTACCAGGCATCGTTTGCCCTGTAGGTGGGCGAGGTGTGCGAAAGTGGCGCCGAAGAGTCCGGAGCCAACAATCAAGTAGTCATATTTCTTCATAAGAGGTTTGCTTGCATTTTAATTATGTATTATTTTGTGAGTTATTTCGTTACCAAATTTCTTAGGGCGTAGAGAGGATAGATATCTATCTGACCGTTGTCTTTAGTAAAACTTCCAAAGTTCTCTAAAGAAGTGCGGATGGCATGGTTGACCCCTTTTGTTTCCATAAAATAGCAAAGGCTTTTCATTCCACCGCGTACTTCGGCTTTTACTTCTATCGGAAGTATCTTCATGTTTTTTGCCATGACGTAATCAACTTCTGCCAGCGAACTCTTTGTGTTACGCATCCAAAAATAAAGGGAAGAGATGCTGTCGGGAGGCATATTCTTGATGATTTCTAATCCCGCTACCATCTCTGTGATATGTGCCTTGTTTACCAAGTCGGTGGCATTGCCTATTAGTATTTGTTCTGAAAGGGTAGTTATGCTGCCTAAGTCCATTCCTAAAATGGCCAGAAGCAGGCCGCTATCCAAAAATAGGTATTTCTTTGGAATGCAATAAATTTTGCATACCGAGTGCTCCCAAAAATTCATCAAATGACATGGGATACATAAACATGGAATGTATTCTGCCCACACCAAAAGTGGGTATTTCGTTTAATGCAAATTCCAAAAGTGAGCCAGCGGCGATAACATGTAGTTCTGGTAAGTCTTCCCAAAAGAAGCGAAGAGCAGAAATTGCCTCTTGGCACATTTGTATTTCATCCAAGAAAAGTAATGTCTTTCCTGGAATGATAGCTTCGCCTGTTATAGATTTCAAAGTCTCAACTATATGGATGGCACTTAAGTCTCCTTGGAAAACTTGTGAGAACTGTGGCTTTCGTTCGAAGTTTATCTCGACGAAATTTTCAAATTGCTCACCAAGATGGCGTACGGAAGAGGATTTGCCTACTTGTCTTGCACCACGTAGCAGTAAGGGCTTATAGCGTGGGTTGTTTTTCCATGCCATCAAAGCCTTGTCTAATTGTCTTGCGATGTATTGTCTCTGCTCCATTTCTTATTTCCTTGCTTACTGATTGCAAAGTTATACATTTTTCTTTGAATATCAGAGGTTTAATTCATAAAAATGCTAAAATACAAAGAAATAAAATAAGTTTATTTGCTAAAATGCAGGGATATAAATGGCAAGTTCTTGCCAAAATACAAAGAATTATCCCAAGTATTTGCTGACGTAAGAAAAGGTGTAGAGATATGCAAATAGTAAGGAATGAAAATCGCCCTTTTCATTTGAGCTTAGATGTAACGATAAATTCAAGATGTGAGGAGATGAAAGTTTTCATCGAGCACATTTTAATAAGATGAAAAGTTTTTGGTAGATTATTTGTTTATATGGACAAAAAAGTTTATCTTTGTTGTTGGTATCCAAGGCACAGTATTATGAGGAAAGTACAAGCATTTGCCGTAATACGACATTGCAAAAGATGTTTATGCAAATTGGTTCGGCAGAAAAGGCAGGAAGTGGTGTCGATAAGATTTTAGCAGGTTGGCGATTTGCAAATTGGCGAGCACCGATGTTGAGATTGTTGACTCAGCCAGATATTGTAGAACTGACAATGATGATGGAGTCATTGATGGATGATGCAACCAAAGAAAAGTTAATTCATATTTTTGGCTCTAAGGTCTTTACTATAGGGCACGAACGGTTATTGGCTCTTAATGCAGCTGGTGCAGATGGCTATGTTACTAATGAAAGTCTAAGGATAGTACTTGGTATTCATAAAGCAGAGATAGCAGATTTGTTGAAAGATATGTGCAAGAATCATCTTTTAGTACAAGATGGGTATGGACGAGGAACTAAATATTATCTTCCAAAAGAAGGCTCTAATATAACAAGCTCAAGCTCTAAGGTTGCAAGCTCAAGCCCTAATATTGCAAGCTCAAGCCCTAATATTGCAAGCTCAAGCTCTAATATTGCAAGCTCAAGCTCTAATATTGCAAGCTCAAGCCCTAATATTGCAAGCTCAAGCTCTAATATTGCAAGCTCAAGCTCTAAGGTTGCAAGCTCAAGCCCTAATATTGCAAGCACTACAACAAAAAGGAGGCTTTCTTATGAGGAACTACGAAATATTATATGTTTGAATAGCCAAGATTGGTTGTCTTTGGAAGAATTGTCTGTTCTCGTAAAGCGAGATAAGATTTATCTGAGGAATTTCATTATACCAAGAATGCTAGCAGATAAAAGTTTGGAGATGATGTTTCCTGGAGTACCTAAGCATCCATGTCAAAAATATAAAAGTTTAATTAAAGGTAATAATGAAGATAAAGATTAATCCAAAATATGAGGAGATGAGAGGCTAGGTAAAGTTTGCCTCTCACTCTATTGCTTGTTATTTTGTTAATAGAAGTTTTTTATACGTTGTGTTAAGAAAGAAGAATTGATGGTACTGTTCTTGAATGTTTTGTATTTCAAGTTGTTGGGACCCACATCCTTCTTGTAATGCTTCATGAGATAAGTGTTCTCGTAGTTGATGTTTTCTTCAGGATTGGTGAAGACTTCGCTTTTGCCATAATACATCGCAATGGCTTGGTTTACCCAATATCCTGGGTCAGGCAATGCGTCGTAATGAGTGTCGGAAGGAAGTTTGGTTGTCAAGGGTTTCAGTTCAATGACAGAATTGACAGTGCTTGACAAAATGCTTTCTCTTTCTTTCATTTCTTGGTCGCTTCTTTGTATCTTGCCATGAACAAGTAAACTGAGTGTGCGATTGGTTGTGGAAGGTTTGAGAATAACAGCTAATAGCAGTATGATGACTGCATACAAGTATGAGAATTGAAGTGTTTTGTTATACTTCATTTTAACAGCATTGACAACTTGGTTGATGGCTGTGCTTAATGGGGCTTTGGTTTCTATCTTACGGATGTAAGCTCCTGATAAATAGTACATATTGACAAGAATGAACCAAAACAAAGCGTATGTATATACGTTTTGGACTCTGTTGGGACCTTCATATCCCATAGCGTAACAGTGAGGCAAGAAGAAGGAGCAATATAATCCTAGACTAATGAAGATGCAGAGCCAAGGGTGAGAGAACTTGAAAGATGATTTGTGCGCCAGCCTACTCACCATCGGAACTAGGGTAAGGAAGGTTAAAGACATGACGCTGACGATTCTGTCGGTGATAAAGTCAAGGCCTTTATTGATAGTGATAGCCAAGGCATCAAAGATATGTGGATGATATTCTTTTACTGCTAGCTCGCGAAATGCGTTTCCTGGGGCTAAGATGCTGAAAGCAAAAGATATAAGATAAATGGCAAAGATGGAAACCAAGAACTTTGGCATATGTTTTTGTTTCAACCATAAAATAGTTATAACTACAAATAGAATTGCAGCCATTCCAAATCCTGAGACAAAATTACCTCCTGCTATGAAAACAGCAAGAACGATGGATGCCCCCCCGATTAAGTATTTGCGCTTTGTACTAGATAGTTCGTAAGCAATCAGCAAAGATGCCAAGAATAGCGACAGACTATAATATAAGGTATAGTACATGGCTCCATTATACCAATAAAAAGCATCGTATGAAGAATAGACAAACTGTACGTTGATTAACACGAAAATAGTAGATACAAATAGGTGTTCCAACATGGTTGTGTGGAGTACCTTGCGCATAATCATATATAATAAGGTGAAAGTGGAGGCAATAAGGCTTGAAAGCAAAAGAATCGGAACGAGCCAATAGACCCCAAATGCACCAGGCTGCAATGCCATAAGGAAGCAAGCTGAATAGGTTCCTTGCCAAATATGATACATGCTAACGGCTACATCCCAAGCGGCTACCATGCAAGCCGTTAAAGAATGCGTCGTGTTCCAAACTTTGTGAGCTTCTGCTCCGAAGACATAATCGTCAGAGAATGGGTGTAAATATTGACCAATCCACAAGATTGGGATGATAGATAGAATTAAAATTACCATTGCGGCAATTGTTACCCCTTTAAGCTGTTTCTTGTTCATAACTTCTATATTATTGTTGTTTTTTAATTTAAAATATGTTTGGATTATGTATCCCTAACATAATCCAAACATCGTAGTGTCGTTATCCTTGCATATTTGATTGTTAATAACTGTTGTAAAATCAAACAATTTGTTTGTATATGTTTGATAGCTTTTGTGCTGAAGCTTCCCAAGAGAAAAGTTTACTCCTTTCCTTTTGTTTTCTTATTAGTTTCTTTCTTTCGATTCCGTCTAGGTGGTAAAAGGTCTCAAACTGCTCTTCGAAGTCAGTCGCAGTAGAATTCATATGGAAATAAATGGCGGCATCTCCTGCGATTTCTGGGAAACAACTTGCATGATTGAGAAGTACTGGGCACTCTGCTTTGTATGCTTCTAGAATAGGAAGTCCAAATCCTTCGTAAGAGGAAGGGTAGATGAATGCGAGGGCATTGTGATAAAGGTCTAACATCTCATGATTGGTTACGACAAATTCGTGTATAAAGCGGTCTTCTACGCTCCATGATTTAAACATTGCATTTTCTTCCTCGGTGAAAGATTTTCCTGTACAGATGACTTTTAAGTCCTTATGTCTCTTAAAAATAGGCACGCAACTTTTTGCAAAGAGATTGAAATTCTTGTAAAAATGACGTTCGCCAACAAAAAGAATATACTCATAGCTTCGCTTGTTGTTCTCTGTTGGAATATAAGGAGTTTCATCAACTCCATGATAGACAACGCTTACTTGATTTTCTTTTATGTTCATTGTGCTGCATAAGTCTTTTTGGGTCTGTTCGCTTACAGCAATGAGATGTGTAGCTTTAGGTATGACCATATTCTTTTGTAGGATTTGAAAATCGTTGCGTGCATAGTATTGTGGAAACAATTCTGGTATCATGTCATGAACTGTTATCACAAAAGGTAAATTCCCAATATATTTGAGAAAATATGGATTGAAAAATGTCGGATGAAGCAGGTCGAATGCTTTTGACTTTATCTCTTTGCTAGATAGATATCTGTTAAGCTTTGGAGTACGGTCTAGTCGAGAGTATTCGCCAAACTTGGCGTTGTAGTAGAGTTTGTATAGCAATTTCTTTAAAGCGGAATCCTTGCTCCAAAGAAAGTTGTTATATAGTTCGCCTTCAGATTTATAGCCTAAGTTTTGAAGATATATGTTGTTTGATTCTAAGACACTGATGTGGGCATCAATGTCTTTCGGTAAATGAGAGTATAATTCTGCAAAACAGCGTGATACTCCACCATGGGTTTGCATATCAAATGCTTGACTATCGTATAAAACTTTCATCTTATTTTTATGTTTAAATGAATAAATCCTTCCACAGGATTCTAAAGCTATTTCTAAGAATTTTCCAATCACGGGCTAATGGCTTTTTTCGCATTGCTCGCCTAAGTTTGAATAGCAATTCTGCTGTAATGCGTGCTTCTTTCTGTTCTTTGCTCTCTTTCTTCTTTTGGGGAAGTTTGTGTTTGTCTGCAAACAAGTTCTTGAAGACAGCCTCTCTTTCATTTTGGGTTGAGTCAACACATACGGAAGATATACCATCCATATAATATATTGATACAATAGTATTAATCCTTTTGTAAGAGCATTTTCCGAAGTACCAACATTTGAAGAAATGAGCCCAATCTGCAACAATTTTCAACTTTTCATCGTAAGGATTTTCTTTTAGTAGATGAGTCTTGATAAATGTGGATTGATGCTGTAGCGAATTCTCTTTAATGAAATCAAAAGAAATTTTCTCTGGAGGAGTACTCAGTGAAGCATAGTCGCTCTCTACAACGACGGTTCGTCCTACACAATAGTCATATCCGTCTAGTTCTTCGATTGCTGTTTCTAATGCACAACTAGAAAAGAAATGGTCGCCAGAATTCATAAATATGCAATATTCGCCATGGGCAATATGAATGCCCTTATTCATGGCATTGTATATACCTTTATCCCTTTCGCTTATCCAAAAGTCAATATTCTTTTTGTTTAATTCTATGTATTCTTTGCTGCCATCGGTAGATCCCCCGTCTATGACAATATATTCAAAATTATTATATGATTGAGAGATAACAGAGGGAATAGTCCTCTTTAATCCAGAGAGATTGTTAAAATTGATAGTTATAACTGTTATTTTCTTCATTGCGTTCTGTTCCTATGAATTGGTTGATAAATATTTGCAAAGATACAAAAAAAAAGCAAAAGTCACAAAGAGAAACATAATAATAAATATATTTTCTTTATTTTTGTAATGATATTATTGGTTTTAATTTTAGAATTACATGATTAGCATTATAGTTCCTGTATATAACGCAGAAAAAACATTGCGTCAATGCCTTGACAGTATTATATGTCAAAGTCCTCATAATTATGAAGTTATAGTTGTCGATGATGGAAGTATTGATGCTTCTCCCATGATTTGTGATGAGTATGCAAGAAAATATGATTGCATAACAACAATCCATAAGCGAAATGCAGGTGTTAGTAGTGCTCGAAATGTGGGAATAGAAGCGGCAAAAGGCAAGCTTGTTACCTTTGTTGATGCAGATGATTGGGTTGAGCCAAATTATTGTATGACTATAGCAAATACGGAGGCTGATCTTACTTTCTTTGCGGAAAAATGGCATTATTCTGATGGTTCAACTTGTACCTTTGATTCAGGGGAAGATGAGATAAACGAAAACATAAAAGCGATAAATGAAAAATTGTTTTATTTGAGGAAAAATTCTGAAAACCATGAATACTTTGGCTTTACTTGGAATAAGGTTTTTAGGCTAGATATTATTCGTAAATATAATTTGAGATTTGAGGAAGGATTGTCTTTCCGTGAAGATGAGGTGTTTACGCAAGAATATAGTCAACATATCCATTCTTTAAGAATCCTTTCTGATAGGCTTTATAATTATCGCTGTACGCAGACAGGTTTGACATTCCGTACGAAAACACCCAATGAATATTTGTTATTAATATCAAAAATACAAGAAGAAGCTAGACGAACTTCAATAAATGCTTTGAAAGAATATGAATTGTCTCGTATTCCAAAGCTATATTTTTTAGCGATGAAATCCGAGTCAAACAAAAAGCGTTGCATAGAACTATTTCAGGAGTTACGATGCTTTTGTAAAAATAATCATGTACGTATTCCTACCCGTTCTGTCAAGTATATATTAAAGCATTTCAGTTTGTTAAAAATTTATATAAAAGCTTGTTATTCAAAATCCTGAGTGCTTAGCCCTTTCTCACACCTAACTCTTTCCAAGTCTTGGTTGAAATGTTCCTTGTTCTCTGCGCTGATATCGTCTCTCTTATGATAGAGGTGGTATTCTATGGCTTGGAACTTGGCATATTTACGCTTGAGGCCTATGTTGAACAGGCGGTTGAACAAATCAAAATCTTCGTATCCATAGCCTACGAGTTCTTGGTCGAAGCCATTCACACCTTGGAGGTCTTTCATCCACATCGCCATATTGGCACCTCTTCCATAAAAGCGGCGCTTGTGGTAGAGGTTTTTTGTCCAAAAAGTAAGGAAAGGAAGCCGTAGGGCATTCTCTTTGCGTCTTACTCCCTTGGAATAGAAAGTGACCTTGATGCTCTTTTCTTTTAAGAGTTTATGGGTGAGAGTCTGCTTGAGAGAAGCTCTGCTTCCGATGACAAAATATCCTCTTTCTGCCAATCTTTCATGGTCGGCGATAAAATGGCGGTCCATGATGATGTCGCCATCTATAAAGACAATATAGTCACCATGAGCCATACGAAGGGCATTGTTTCTTGACTCTGCCAGGCGAAATCCTTTGTCTTCTTGCCAAGCATGGAGAAGTGGGCATGGAAAGTCCTTTGCAAATGACTCAATAAGTGTCTTGGTGCTCTCCCCAGACCCATCATCTGCAATGATGACTTCGTCGGGAATTCTTGTCTGAACTTTTGCGCTCATGAGGCTTAGTCGTAAAGCATCTGGGCGATTATACGTGGATATAATAAGCGTTATTTTCATCGTGCAATTATATGGATTTTATTCCTTTATAAGCTTTTATCATATATCTAAACAATTTTCCTTGCGGATTCTTGCGCCAATGTTTGATGTATTTATATAAAAATATAGGACGACTCATCAATATTTGGTCAGACCGGCGATAAAGTTCTGGGTTGCTTTCTTTGAGTTTTTTGTCAAATTCGATGAGAACCCTAAGGTCTGGCTTTGTGCTTTTGAGCAAGTAATGTTTATAGATGAATTTAATTCTTTTGAACAATCTCTCGGACAGCAAGTCCTTTATCTCTTTAGGACATTCTTGGAGTCGGGTGAGACCCTCTAGCATATGGCTTGCGCAAATGACATTGTCTTGAAAATGATTAGAAGAAAAGTCACTTGCCATTGTCTGCCCCTCTCTGCCTAGTGTGTAAATGTAGAGATCTTCGGGTACGTACATGATGGTCTTTATGGTTGCAAGAGGCAGGAAGACCCATTCCTGGTCCGTATATGATATGCCTTCGGTCTGCTTGTAGTTGATGCTTAGCAAGTTCTTGCGTTTATACGTAATGGCATGCATCCACAGGTTGAGGATGTCTTTGTGGAAACATATCTCTGGGAAGTTTAAAAGGGTGTAGCTAGGCAAGTCAAACGTGACGAACTGCTGTTTGCCATGGGTGTGGGATTTGACGAAGTTGGTGATAAAGGCATCGACATCGCAAGTTTCTGCTTTTCTTAATAAAACTCGCAGTGCAGAAGTGTTAAACTGGTCGTCAGCGTCTAATATTTTGATGTATTTTCCTGTTGCTTCTTGTAAACCTCTGTTGATGCAAGACCCATAATTTCCATTAGGCTTGTCGATGACTCTGAAGATGTTTGGGTAGGCTTGCTCGTATCTTCGTGCTATTTCCAAAGAGTCGTCCTTGCTCCCGTCATTGATGACAAGTACTTCCAGTAGGTTGCCTTCAATAATCAAAGATTGAAGGCAACGATCCAGGTAATCGTGCATGTTGTATGTTGGCACAACAATAGTTAGTATCTTGTTCATAAATTTTCCTCGTAATTTTGAAGCTAATATATATTCAAATACTTCTTCTCGTATCCTAATTATACTGTCTTTTTCTTATGGTGAGACGATGCCAAAGGCTTCCTTGGGTATGAACTGGCTCCAGAATTTCTTGCGATGCTTGCGGTCGTAGCCATGTGCTGCCATGGGGAGATGCTCTTTGTTGATTTTATAGCATAGTTCTAATTTGCGATCAAAGGAGAAGTTAGCTGCTTGCTCTATCGTCGGGATTTTTAGTTCTTTTGGAACTAGTGCCCAGAAAATATCCTCGTTATGATAAGGGTCTGTCTGGGTATTGTAGAATTCTATTTCCTTGGAGTATTTCAAGCATAAGTCTCTGAACACTTTCACTTTCCTTAGGCTAAATCCTCCATTTCCTATGTTGCCAAACATTTGGCAATGGAGGTTTTTCTTTGCAGGTTTTAAGAAAATTCTTAGTTGGATATATTGTTTCAGAGGAAAATGCTCGTAGATCTTGCGATTGGGCCATGGGGCACCCACATGGTCTATTCCCTTGTTGCACCATTCCGAGAGTTCGTCTCTGAATACCCATACGTCTGTTTGGCAGATTAGCAAATATTCATAATCGGCAAACATATTATAGAAGTCTGCCGACATCATCATTTCATTGTAACCAGCTATGCCTTTAGCTTTACCTAGCCAAAGGTCGCTCACTTCTACTTCTCCTATTTGAGGGTATTTTTCCTTTAGATTTTCAATATTCAATCCTTTCGGTTTTAGAAAAACGGCAGGATATTCTCTAAAGACATGGAGGTTGTTGTCTAGTGCAAAAGCCTCGTTCTTGTATAATTCTCTATATATAGGAATAACGATGATTACTTTTTTGTCAGATTTCATTTCTATTTCTTTGCTATGTTTATTTGCAGAGTACTCTCACTCAAAGTTCTAGACTTTCTACAAAGTTACTAAATTATACGCAAAGGTATTATGACCATACGTATAATTTATGGAAATTTAATAGAGTTGTGGAAAATCTATTCTCTGTCTTTAAAAGCCTCTTTGGGGATGAACTGCATCCAAAACTTCCTGCGGTGCTTGTGTTCGTAGCCGTGAGCGGCCATGGGAAGTTGCTTGTGGTTCATCTGATAGCAGGTCTTGACTTTGTTGTCAAAAGAAAATGTGACAGCCTCTTCTATTGTCGGCAACTTTAATTCTTTAGGCACTAATGCCCAGAAAATGTCTTCGTTATACAAAGGACCTGTTTGCGAGTTGTAGAACTCTATCTCTTGTGCATATTTGAGGCATAGGTCTCTGAACACTTTTACCTTCCTAAGGCAGAACCCACCGTTTCCGATACGACCAAACATTTGACAGCGAAGATTCTCCTCTTTCGGCTTCAGCCTTATTTTTAATTCTAAATATTGTTTCATCGGAAATAGTGAGTAAATCTTACGTAATGGCCATGGGGCACCTACATTGTCAATACCCATCTCTAGCCATTTCGGGAGTTCGTCTCTGAATACCCATACGTCCGTTTGGCAGATTAGCATATATTCATAATCGACAAACATATTGTAAAAGTCTGCCGACATCATCATTTCGTTGTAACCAGCTATGCCTTTAGTCTTGCCGAGCCAAAGGCCGCTCACTTCTACTTCTCCTATTTGAGGATATTTTTCCTTTAGTTTTTCGATGTTTAAACCTTTGGGTTTTAGAAAAACAGTAGGATATTCTCTGAAGACATGGAGGTTGTTGTCTAGTGCAAAAGCCTCGTTCTTATATAATTCTCTATATATAGGAATAACGATGATTACTTTTTTGTCAGGTTTCATTTTGTCTTATATCTTTATTTTCCAATAACCATTTTTGTCAGCACCAACTCTTTCGAGTAGTCCGTTCTTTCTTAGCCAACGAATGTGATAGTCTATGGTAGAAATGGTAATGTCTAATATTTTTGCAATATTTATTCGTGTAATTTGGGGATAGAAGTTTACAAGTAGGAGTATGGATTGTTTGTTCTCTTCTAAACTTACACTATGATTTACACTATGATTTACTCCCAACTTTATTCCCAACTTCTCCTGTTGGTCTTTCAAGTCGGGAATCGTAGTCGTAGTTTCTTGCTTTAATGGAGATTTGTCAGGATTATTCTTAAGATAGAAGCAGATGCTAACAATGTTTCTATTGCTTTCGAAAGTCACATCGTTACCTGTAATTTCTTTCCAAGAGAAGAGTTTTCCCATTCCGAATCCAACGTTTTCCGAGATATTAGCGAATCGGAAGAGCTTCGCAATGGTAGGATTGCGTAAGCTGGAGTAGAAGGTACGAGCCATTTGGTCTGCTTGCATAGGGAGATTTCCTGCATTCATGAATTCTATCTTGTCAGTAAAGGCATGGATACATGAGCGGATAGGACTGAAATGGTCGGTATGCATGCAAAGGTTTGCTAAGGCCTCTCGCAGAATGTCCCACTGGCGTTTGTCTTCGACGTTCGCTCCTCGGTAAGAGTCCAGTTTGAAAGGAGTATCTACCAAGGTTCGTAACCGTCTATATATAATAAGGTATGCTTCCCAGATGTTTTCTTGCTCAGGGATGCGATAGGTGTATCTTGTATAAGCGGCTTCTACTGTAGGGGCTGGAATCTCGATGTAATCGATACAGAAAGTTGGAACGTATGCTGTTACGTACGGCGTTATCTTCTGGATTAATTCTTCTTTTGTCATATTGCTTAAAGGATTGAAATGTTGCAGTACTCTCGTTTAAACCAAAGCTCGAAGACTGGGTCAACCATCTTGAATCCATCGCCCGATTTTTCGATAAAGTCTCTCTCGACAAGCGTTTTCTTGTTCTTGGTGATAGTACGTGGGGCACCTAAGCCATATTCTGCAACTACTTGTTGGGCGTTGAAGTGAGTCTCCCCCATACAAACTGCACGTAGAAAAGCTATCTGGGAGGCTGGCATACCATCAATGTCGGCAAGAAACATATCTGCATTCGTATCCAAGAGCTTCGTGAGTTGGGTCTGGAATATATCTTCCGTTACTTCTGTTTCTGTTCGTGTCCAAATGAGAAAGCAGAATTGTTGCATATACCAAGAATGACATTGCATGGTGTCGCAAATTCTTTCAATCATCTCGTCGCTGATAGCTTTGCCATAGTTGTAGAAGCTATCATGGATGAATGGCTTCCAATATTCCTTGGCGATTTTCTTCAGTGTCATCATTTGTCCAAACCGATAAAATGGATTCTTCGAATTACCAAATATATCCATCATTATGTGGCGTTTGCTTCCGTATAAGCAGTACGTTGTGCTATGCTGCCCCTGCCAGACAGAACGCATGGTTCCTTCCAGGCGTTTCCAATCGGGGAGGTTTGCCAACTGTTGGAACTCGTCTATGCAAACAATCACATGTATGCCTTTTTCTTTGGCTATCTTTTCTGGAAGATTGAGTATTTCTTCCGCACTGTCCTTTAGGGGCTTGAAGTTTAGTTTTACTTCTACGGCATTGACGGGGTCGCTATTGACGGTTAGGCTTGGAGATATGGATTGTACGAACTTTACGATGTCTGCCCATCTTTTCTCCATGGTAGAAGAAACCCCTTGGAGAATGGCACTTGCAAACTTATTGTAAAATTCTTCTTCTGAGTATATCTTGAATGCGTCAAGGTAGCATACTCTGACATCTTTTTGTTCTTGTTTCAGTTCTTCCATCGCCGCTTTGACAAGGGAAGACTTCCCCCATCTTCTTGGGGATATGAGCATCACGTTGATGCCGCCTCCAAGAAAAGTCTTGAGGTCTCTGCGGTCTTCTATCCTGTCGATAAAGTACTCATTTTCCGCAATGGAACCGTATTCGAATGGTATCTTGTACATAAGTTAAACCCTTGATTTTCTGCAAAGTTACTAAATTATACCCAAAGGAATTATACCCGAAGGTATAATTTAATAAACTTTATCATAACTAAAGTGCCTCCAATGCCGTTTGGATGGCTTTCCTCAAGAAGTAGCCTTGGTTGAGTTTCTCTGCCATCTTGAAGGCGTTTTGTTTCATCTTAGCCAAGTCTTCTTGTGAAAGGTGGGAAAGGATTGGATCCAATTCTTGCAAGGAACTGATGGTGATGCCAATGCCTTCTTTTTCGATGATTGGAGCAACGGCTGCCTCCTTCCATGCGATGACAGGAAGGCCAGCACGGAGGTTGAAGGACACTTTGTGCGGGGAATTCCAACGCAGGTAATTGCCATAGTCGCCAGAACAGGTGTCCAGCGAGTCTCCGTCCCAAACGAGCCCGAAGTCGGCATCTATGTAAGAGATAAATTCTTCTGATGGCAAGAACCCCCGATAGCTGACATGTGGATTGTCTTGCAAGCCTTGTAGTCCTTCTTTGTTGCCCACGATGGTGAGATTCCAGGTTTTGAGACTTTTGGTGAGTTCTACCAAGAAGGCGTTCTTGCGCATACTCAAAGCTCCTGCATAGACAACATTTGTCGCATTTCTTAAGGTGTCCTTGGACGAATGTTCGTTGAAGGAGGTGGAACGGTAGTCGAACAGTCCCAAGGCTCCAACAGGCTTTTTCATTCCATGCTCCTTGAGCCAAGTCTTCATGTTCTCATTGGATGCGATGATGTAGTCGCTGTGTGACAAACGAGAAATCTCCTTTTCGATGGATAGTTTCTTCCTGCGGAATGACCCTAAGTCGTGAATGAGCGACACGGTCTTAGCTCCCTTCATACGAGCGATATTGCATAAGAAGGAAAAGTATTTCTTGACGGGGTATTGCAAGAAAAGCACATCGCCTTTTTTGAGTAAGGCGCAAGCTCGGATGATGCCTGCCAAGTCGAGGAAGAAGGCAAGAATCTTACTATTGTTGACAGTGCGATGCAAGCCCAGGTTGGTCGCCCCCATTTCTGTGAGCGTATCCTCGTTGTCAGTCTTTGCCTTGTTACCTGCGCTTGTCAGGTTATAGTAATTGCGAGAGATATAACAGAGTCTGTTCTTGTTCATTTTGTTTCTCTTTTAGTTTGTTCTCTTATAATAGTTCTTGCTCATCTTTTGTGGTTGAAGACTATCTCTTTCCGAGTCTTTCATGGATGCCGTCTTGGTAAGCTTTCCATAGGGTAGAGATGTCTTTCATCTGCCAAGCCTTACAGAAAGGCATCGTGATGAGGGCTGGAATGATATAGCCCAGAACGCCGATGAGACTGCGAACGTATCTTACTCCCCAATTCTTGCCGTAGTGGTGGTTGAGGTAGGCTTCATTGCGCACTTGGTAGTATCGTTTCCATTTCTTTTTCTGGTTGCGAGTTGTCCAGTTGTCCTGGCTAAAAAACAAGTGCTTGTCCATCAGGGCTTCTGGTACATAGAGTAGTTTGAAGCCAGCCAAGTGGGTACGAAGGCAATAGTCGGTATCATCACAGAATATAAACAAGTCTTTATTGGGTAATCCGATTCGTTCGACAACATCCCTTCGGATAAACGGGCCTTCGAAGTCGGCGCCTACTATTTCTGTGGCTTGTTCTATCTGTTGCTTGGACAGCTTTTTGCCATGCATGGAGGCAATTGGGTTGGAGAAGTCGTAAGCCTGAAATTCATGTGTGAAGACTTTTCCTTCCAACAGCCTGCGTGGGGACAGGATACCAATGTTGGGTTCTTGGGTATATGAAAGCAATTTCTCTAGGCAGTCTTTGTGTGGAAAAACATCATCGTCCATACACCATATCCAGTCGGCACCTTTCTCGTATGCAGTTTTGATGCCTGTATAGAAACCGCCAGAACCACCTACATTGGCTTGGTGTACAACGTATAGGTCGGTTTGTCCATCAAGCCATTCCGTTGTACCGTCTGTACAGCCATTGTCGATGACGATGATTTCGGTCAGTGGCTGGTTGGAGCGTAGAGCTTCAATGCCTTTCTTTAGCAGCTCCAGGCGATTGTATGTAACTACTACTGCTATAATTTTCATGTTATTTTAATGTCAATAGTCTTTTGTTAAACTATAGTTCGACGGCAAAAGGCACTTGGTGTTTTTGGAGGTAGTGTTCCCAAAATGCTTTTCTTCTTTCTAATGTATATCCTACGGCTTTCTCCGTGTTGTAGTTCCTTACTTTGGCGTATTCTTCTGCGAGGAGTTCGGTAAAGTGCTTAGGACCCCAAAAACGTTTCAGATTATCCAATCCTTTCTTGACGGAGATTTGCCCGAAATACATACGGTTGATGTCAACTATCGTAAAGTGAAGTCCCTCGTCATCCGTCTTCCACAGGATGTTGCCTGGTGTGAAATCTTTGTGCATGATGCCTGCGAGGTGCATCTTTGCGGCATAGTGGGCCAAGGATTTCGCCAATTGCTCGTATTCTCCTTCTTTTGCATCCTTGATGTCATACAAGGTATGTGGATAGTCGCATTGTATGGTGATGAGATAGGTGTAACCTAATAGGTTCAAGATATTTTTTTCTTCTATCAAGGCGATTGCTTCGGGGGTGTTGATGCCTTTTCGATTGAGTAAGAATGAGTACTCATAAGCACGTTGTCCTTTGGGAATTCTAAGATTCCAAGAATAAATCAGACGGTTGAGGCTCTTGGGTTGGTGAAATCGCTTTACATTGACGAGTGTTCCGTCTGGAGCAGTCAAGACCTTGATGACATTTCTGAGGTGATATATCTCCTTACCTTCTTGTTCGAAGATATCGGGGATACTCTCAATGAAACTCTTCAAGTATTCGTATTTCTGATTGATTTTAATCTTTCTCATTTTTGATGTTCAAATAAGCTATTTACACTTCATCCAAATCAAGAGGTTTACACTTCTTCCATTCTCTTCATTTCCCATCCTGCAAATTGGATGATAATTTTATGTAAAGTGGTATTTTGGCGCAGGACTTCTATTCTTGGTGCGGCGGCATAGCGGTTGATTTGCTCTACTGCCTCTTGCCATTGAGCTTCTGCCTTGCTCTCAAAATCCTTGGCTGGCAACATCTTTAGCTCGATGATGTAGCTATGCTTGGTTGGATAGTGAGTCAAGTCTGGCAGGAGGAAGAAGTCACAGTAGCCATGGTTCAACTCTAGTTCTGGAGCTGTGATGTAATAGTTGCTCAGATAGAGATATGCCATGAAGAATCCTTGGAGATTCCGTTCTGCCTCGATGCCATCACGCACAGATGCCACCTCTGCGTATGCTTTCGACATAAATCCGAGCACCTCTTGCCATTTTCCCTCGAAAGCCATGCAAGTCATCATATATCCGAAATCGTTCAGATTGATGTGGTTGATGTCTTGGTATTGCTCTTGCAGATAGCCGTAATATTGGCGACGAACGTTGTTGTTGGGTATTCCAAGTACCAACATGTCGCCGAAGGAGTCCTTGATGGTAAGCATTCCGTAATAGAATAGCAAGCTTGGAAAGTATTCTGGCTTGACGATGTCACTGGCAGGGAATGTCTCGTAAAGATTTGCCACGATGCTTCCTTCTTCCGTAATCTTGCGGATGAAGCCTTTGCGATTGCCATCCAACTTATCAAGCTGGAGCAGGCGCTTCATCTTGTTATAGTCGGTTTTCGTATTCGGGTCTATCATCTGCTTAGGACTTCTTCCATTACTCATGTAGTTGCGGAGATAATATAATACCATGTCGCAGTTGAAGACTCTAACCTTGCTGCCCAGACATTCTTCGGAGAAACAATAGTTGTCATACCATGGCTTAATTTCTGCTATCATTGCCTCGATGTCGCAGTTGGCTGGTATCTGCCCTGCGTTACGATAACGGGTGAACATATCTCGTACATCTTCTGTGCTGAATCCCAACATCTTGTCAAACTCTGGCTTGGTGGAGATGTGCCATCCTATATTGAAACCGCTGGTTACGTCATCCAAGGTAACTGGGCTTACACCCATCATGAATATCTTGGTGAATGAACCCTTGAACTTCTTGAAGTAATCTCGGTAGAAGCCGCTGGCATGGGTCATGGCATGATACACCTCCTCGCCTTGTTCATTGAGAACTGTATTGGTGAAGTTGTCGTATTCATCAATGATGAGGTAGAGCTTAAAATGATTTTCTTTGGCGCATCTTTGGATGATAGCTAACTTGCTGGAAGCTATATCTGTCGAAAGAACTGCTTTACGGATTTCTTCACCATAATATTCTGCGTACTTGTTGATAAAGGCATCGAAGCAAATATTGCAATAGGCATTGAATCGCTCCTCTAAGTCGTCAATGTTGCCTCCTACTTGTGAAAAGTCAAGAGGAAGCACTTGGTACATACCTTGCTGAGGGGTAGGATGCTGTCCTATCCAAAGCTCGCCGAAAATCTCTTGGAATTGGTCTTTCCTCTTGCAGTCGTAGTATGTTTCTAGCATACTGAGAAATAGACTCTTGCCAAAACGACGAGGACGTATGAATATCAAGTTGTCGGGCTGGTCTTCCAGCAACGGGATATACATGGTCTTATCTACGTAATACTGGTTCTCTCTGATGACTCTTTCGAAGTCCGATACACCGTAAGGTACTCTTTTGGGTTCTATCATCTTATGCTCCTTTCTTATTTTGATACTACTTTTCCATGTTCGATGACGAAATGCTTGTCAAACTCCTCCTTCGTTCTCTTCCATCTGTTATGTGTCCAGAGATAGTAAGGAGGGGTCTTGCGGATGGTCTCCTCCAGCATCTGGAAGAAGCGACGGGTTATCTCATGCTCGGGCAGGGAGTTAGGCTCTCGGGTGATGAGCTTGTAAGTGGCAGTGTAGTAGCCTCGCTTCGGACGACTCATCTCCACATAGAACACGGCATCGTTCATCTTCCTCATGATGCGCTCGCCACCTGTAAACACAGGAGTCTCGGGGTGGTTGAGGAAAGGCAACCAAAGATGGATGTTCTCCCACTTCGGTCCTTGGTCGCTGATATATCCGAAGATGCTGCGTATGTTCTTGCGCTTGTAGTCGATGAGATAGCGGAGGATGTCTTTCTTGGGTACAGGCACACCGTTCTCCTCATGTGAGCGGATGCGCTTGAAGAGTTCATCGAAGGTATGGTTGTAGAGGGGATGGTAAATCAATCCCATCATGCGAGTCTTGGGCAGTTCGATGCCCACGCATGAAAGCCATTCCCAGTTGCAATAGTGTCCGAGGATGGCTGCCACGTCTTGTCCCTCTTCAAAACAACGCTCTACCTCTTCACTATTGAACACCTTGAAACGCTTGCGCAACTCCTTGTCGCTGATGCTCAGTAGCTTGACAGCCTCAAAGAAATAGTCGCAGAACCAATGGTAGAACTTCTTCTCGATGTCGATAATCTCATCTAAAGACTTCTCTGGGAAAGATGTGGTTAGATTTTTACGCACAATATCTCTGCGGTACTTGATGACGTGATACATCATCAAGTACTCGAAATCGGCAATGCAATAGATGGCCCAAAAGGGCAGAAGCGATATTGCATAAAAAAATGCGTAAACAATCTTAGTCATTACACCTTATTATATATTACACTTGCTGCATATCGTGCAACTTCTTGTAGTATCCGTTTTTCTCTATCAGTTCATCGTGGGTTCCCCGCTCCACAATCCGTCCCTCGTGCAGCACGCATATCTCGTCGGCATGCTTGATGGTGCTCAGTCGGTGAGCCACAGCCACGGTGGTACGAGTCTTCATCAACTTCTCCAGGGCATCCTGTACCAGTCGCTCGCTCTCGGTGTCGAGTGCCGATGTTGCCTCGTCGAGGATGAGGATAGGAGGGTTCTTCAAGATGGCTCGGGCGATGCTCACACGTTGTCGCTGTCCACCTGAGAGGCGACCGCCACGATCGCCGATGTTGGTGTCGAATCCTTTCTCCGACTTGGTGATGAAGTCGTAAGCGTTGGCTATCTTCGCAGCGTTGGCGATTTCCTCATCGGTAGCGTCCGTCTTGCCAAAGCGGATATTGTCCTTGAAGCTGGCATTGAAGAGGATCGCCTCTTGGTTTACGTTGCCTATCAATTGGCGAAGGTCGTGTACGGCGAGGTCTTTCACATTGATGCCGTCGATGAGTACCTCACCCTCCTGTACGTCATAGTAGCGAGGAATCAAATCGACCATCGTACTCTTGCCGCTGCCACTCTGACCTACGAGTGCCACGGTCTTTCCCTTCGGAATGACGAGGTTGATGTCTTTCAAGACATACACCAGTTCGTCGCTCTTATGGTCTGTATAGGCGAAGGAAACATGGCGGAACTCTATCTGGTGCTCGAAACTGGCGATATGCTCAGGGTTCTCCTTGTCCTTGATTTCTATCTCCGCCTTGAGAATCTTGTCGATGCGCTCCATGCTGGCGAGACCCTTCGGAATGTTGTAGCTTGCCTTGGAGAACTCCTTCAGCGGGTTGATGATGCTGTAGAGCATCACTAGGTAGAAGATGATGGTAGGACCGTCGATGCGACCATAGTCCAAGACCAAGATGCCGCCAAACCATAATACCACCACGATGAGAATCGTGCCGAGGAACTCGCTCATTGGGTGTGCCATCTGCTGACGGATGTTCACGCGCATCACGTTGTCACGATACTCACTGTTCACTTGGTCGAAGCGGCCGTTCATCTTGTCCTCGGCACAGAAAGCCTTGATGATGCGCAGACCTCCCAAGGTTTCCTCCACCATGCTCATGGTGTCGCTCCATAGGGCTTGCGCCTGGGTACTCTGTGCCTTCAACTTCTTGCCCACGAATCCCATGAACCAACCGAATGGTGGCACGAAGAGAATGGTGAAGAGGGTGAGTTGCCAACTGATGCAAATCAGGGTGATGAAATAGAAGAGTATCAGGATAGGGTTCTTGAAGAGCATGTCGAGCGAAGACATGATGCTGTTCTCCACTTCCTGCACGTCGCCGCTCATGCGGGCGATGATGTCGCCCTTGCGTTCTTCGCTGAAGAATCCTAGCGAGAGCGAAGTGATCTTTTGATAGAGTTGGTTGCGGATGTCGCGCACGATACCCGTACGTATCGGGATGATGGTGGCAGAAGACAGGAAGTAGGCTCCTGTCTTGAGGAAGGTCATCAGGGCAAGGAATAGACCGATGACCAATAGGGCGGTCGATGCACTATATTCCACGATGAACTCCTGGATATAATAGTACAAATTATTGGTGGCAACCTCCTTGATGGTGTTCCAATTCCCATCCCATGCCATGTAGTCGTTGGCACGGATGCCGCCATCTACCTGGAAGAGGATTTGCAGGATTGGTATCAAGGCTGCGAATGAAAATATATTCAATACCGCTGACAGGATATTGAATAACACGGATAGCCCTAGATACTTCTTGTATGGAGGGACAAAACGTCGTAAAACTTGCAAGAATTCCTTCATAGGTTGCAAAGATAGTGCTTTTCAAGAAAACCGCCAAATTTTTGGTGGTTTTCTTTTGCTCACTTAGCTAAAAAGGCAACTTTTACCTATTTTATAGGATAGGAAAGTTGCCTTTTATGGTTTCTTTTTGTCTTTTTACTCTTTTACCTTTTCCCCTTTTACTTTTCTTCGATTTCCTCACCGAATAGGGTAGCGGAAGTCGAACCCGTAATGCGAACCTTCACGAACTCACCGATGTGGTGGCTGCCCTTGTCGATGACCACCGCCTTGTTTTGCTCGGTGCGACCCATCATCTGCTCACGACTTCGCTTGCTGAAGTTCTCGATGAGGATGGTGAACACCTTGCCCTCGTCCTTCTTGTTCTGCTCGGCGCTCACCTCGGTCTGGAGCTTGATGAGCTCGTTGAGGCGGGCAATCTTGGTCTCCTCAGGAACATTGTCTGGAAGGTGCTTGGCTGCGTAAGTGCCTGGACGCTCTGAGTACTTGAACATGAAAGCGCTGTCGAAACCTACTTCCTTCACCAAGGAAAGGGTCTCCTGATGGTCTTCCTCGGTCTCATCGTGATAACCTACGAAGATGTCGGTGGTAATGCCGCAACCTGGGATGATGCGCTTGATGGCGGCTATCTTCTCCAAGTACTCCTCACGGGTATATTTACGGTTCATGAGTTTCAATATCTTGTTGCTTCCGCTCTGTGCAGGGAAGTGGATATGCTTGCAGAGGTTTGGCTCGTCGGCGATGGCATGGAGGATGTCCTCGGTCATGTCCTCTGGGTTGGAGGTGGTGAAGCGTACGCGCATATCAGGTACTGCCTCGGCTACCATTCTCAGGAGCTGGGCGAAGGAAATGCTGCCTTCCTCACGCTTGCCCGATGGAGAGAGACCATAACTGTTCACGTTTTGTCCCAGGAGGGTAACCTCTTTGAAACCACGGTCGTGCAAGTCTCGTACTTCTCTGAGGATGCTCTCTGCGTCACGGCTGCGCTCACGGCCACGGGTATAAGGTACGATGCAGTAGTGGCAGAAGTTGTTGCAGCCTCGCATGATGCTCACGAATCCGCTCACTCTGTTGCCACCGATGCGCTGAGGCACGATGTCACGATAGGTCTCGGTCTTGGAGAGTTCGATGTTGATGGCGTTGGTGCCGATTTCGCACTGTGCGATCATATCAGGCAGATTGAGGTAGCTGTCTGGACCACATACCAAGTTGGCGTAGTGATTTTGGATAAGGTCGTCTTTCACACGCTCTGCCATACAGCCCAGTACGCCAAGTATCACCTTGCGTCCCTTCTTCTGTTCGGCATGGAGGGTGTCGAGGCGATGATAAATCTTGTTCTCCGCATTTTCACGGATGCTACAGGTGTTGAGGAAGATGGCGTCAGCCTCTTCTTCCTTCTCACAAATCTCGTAACCAGCCATCTGCATCACACTGGCTACCACTTCACTGTCTGCCACGTTCATCTGGCAGCCATAAGTCTCAATAAACAGTTTCTTCATTGTTCTAGATGAATTCTAATTTATTATTTATCAAATTATAAATGCGTTATTATTGGAAGCGAAGCCTTCCGTAGTTCTCTTCCTTGGCAGCCATTCCCTTCGAGAAGTACATCAGAAGGAAGTAAATGACAATGGCTGATACGAATCCTGCCAAGGCATCGATGAGATAATGCGCCTGGATATAAACCGTAGCCATGCAAAGAAATACATAGAATGGCAAGAGAATATACACCAACTTGCGGTTCTTGGTGTGCCATGCCAACAGCATACAGATGGTGCTGACTCCTACGTGCGAACTCGGAAATGCTGCCGTCGGACGTTCGCCTGCTGCCTTGGCATCCTCTACCAACTGGTAGAAAATACCGTCGGTGTAACCCGGTGACGGCAGACAGTCTGTGTGCGAGTTGAAGTAGTCGCCCATGGCAGGGAAGATGCCCTTGGCAATCTCGCTTACTCCCACGGCATCGTAATAGAAGGTGGGACCCACTACCGGCACATAGATGAATATTACGTAGTAGATGAAGAAAGAAGCGAGCATCACGAAGGAGATGCGCTCAAACTCCCTGTATCTACAGAAGAAGTAGAAGAACACGACCACCGCAATCATCGGATAGTACATGAAATATCCCATGTCCATCAGTTCGCTCACTACTGCCCATGGCATGGCCTTGGCAAAAAGTAAGGCGGGTTGGCATCCGAAGATTTGTTGCTCCCAACCCGCAAACAAATGGTCGAGGTTGGGGAACATACGGTTGATTTCGTAAGTGTCTGGATACCACCAGGCAAGCAGTGCCATCTGTGCCACAACCCTTGCCATCTTGGTAATCTTGCAAGGCACCATGCGATATACAGCCCACAAGGCTCCTGTCATCACCAAGACTCGGATGCGCCCCCAAATCATAGACTCGGGGTTCACCAACTTGGTATAGGTGAAGAGCATGGTCACGATGGTGAGAGCCATGTAGCCAAGCATGACCCATTCGAGAGCCATCAGTCCCTTCTTCGGGTTCTTTTCTATCTTAAAATAATCTTTTATCATTTTAATGTTTAACGTTTAATGTTTAGTGTTTAGTTGTAGGTCTAGTTCCAATGCCATTAAACACTAAACACTAAGCACTATTTATAACCATCCATTCTCCTTGTACCACTTGATGGCGAGTTTTACGCCTCGCTGCAAAGGATAACGAGGGTGATAGCCCAATTCGTCCATAGCTGGTTCGATGTCGCATCTCCAGTTGCGTTGCCTCAGGATATTGTACTTGTCGTTGTTCAGAGCCGACATCTTTCCTGTCAATCTTCCGATGTATTCGCCGAAGAAGGTCACGATGCGCAACACCCAGATGGGAGCTTTGATGCGCAGCATCCATGGATTGCCTAACTCTTGGCATATCAGGTCGCTGAAGGCTGTCGATTGATAGACCTCACCATCGCTGAGGAAGTATTTTCTTCCGTTCCTGCCATGGTCGAGGGCGAGGAACACGGCTTGCACCACGTCCTGTACATACACGAAAGTAATGTCCTGACGCTTGTAGCCTACCGAGAAGTCGATGTGTTGCTCGATGCTCTTCGCCATGAGGAAGTAGTCTTTCTCCCTGGGACCATACACGCCCGTAGGACGCAGTATGATATAAGGGAATTGGATGCCAATGCTATCTAGGTATTTCTCTGCTTCCCATTTGCTCTTTCCGTAAGCGGTGTTTGGCTTCGGGGTGTCATGTTCCGTAATCTCCTGATAGGGTTGTTCTTCTCGAATGGCACCGAAGATGCTGAGTGAGCTGACGAATACAAATCGCTTGATTGGCATCTTGAGCGTAATGAGCGCACTGACAAGATTTTTCGTTCCTTCGGTATTTACTCGATAGAAATCCTCGGCATGCAAGCACTTGGTAGCACCTGCCGCATGTACCACATAGTCGAACTCATGTCCGTCTAACTGGCTGATAAGCTCTTCCTTGGAGGAAAGATTGAGGTTGATGAAATGGATGCGCTCGTCTTGCAGGTATCTCTTGGAACTGCTGGGGCGTACTGCTGCCCAAGTTTCCATACCTTGCCTGAGAGCTTCCTCTACGATGAAGCTCCCGATAAATCCCGACGCACCCGTCACTAATATTTTCATGAAAATTTATTCAAATTGCAATTTAGGGTGCAAAGATACGGTTATTTACACAGATAACAAAGGAAAAACGCTTTTTTTATTCATTTCGATTGCATATTTGCGCTTTTCGTGGGGGAAAATATTTGGCAGTGTCATTTATTTTGATTAATTTGTGCAGCCACAAGTCAAAAAGTTTTCTCGCAAATGGAAGGCTTTTCTCACAATTCAAGCAATTTTCTTTTGTAATTTCAAATAAAAGCATTATCTTTGCATTCCATAAAATATGTAACATAAGATGTGGAATGAAGATAAAACGTTATGGAACAGTTGAATAACCCTTTTGTAATATACGGATATAAGGGCGCAGATTACTTCTGCGACCGTAAGAAAGAAACTGAGCTTATCGAAAAAGCTTTGCAAAATGAACGTAACATCGTCCTAATATCTCCTCGCCGCATTGGAAAAACAGGACTCATTCATCATGTCTTCGAACGGATACAGCAGAATGAGCCAGATACTAAATGCTTCTATCTCGACATCAATGCCACAAGAAACCTAAGCCAATTTATTCAGTTCTTGGGAAAGACTGTAATCGGAAAAGTTGATACATTCTCGCAGTCTGCCATGCGCAAGGTAATGGCTTTCTTTTCTAACTATAAGCCAACTCTGTCGTTTGACGAGTTGACAGGTATCCCAACTTTCTCCATTACGGTATCTCCCAATCAAAAGGAGGACTCTCTCAAGCATATCTTCGAGTATCTGAAACAATCGGGCAGGCGAATCTATATTGCTATCGATGAGTTTCAGCAGATAGCGGAATACCCTGAGGATGGTGCAGAAGCATTGCTGCGTTCCTATATTCAATTTTTGCCAAACGTATATTTTATCTTTGCAGGAAGCAAGCAGCACATGATGACCGACATGTTTCTTTCGGCGAAGCGTCCGTTCTATCAGAGTTCGCAGATAGTAAACTTGCCTCTCATTGGCATCCAGGAATACCATGCCTTCGCCAACAGATGGATGAAAGAGAAAAACTTGCAGATTGATGAAGAAAATTTTGCCTATATATATAATAAGGTGGACGGACAAACATGGTATGTCCAAGATATTCTGAATCGCCTCTATCAAAACGGCAAGGAGATTACCATACCTGAAATTGATGCCGTGGTTGCTGAATTGGTAAACGAGCAAGAGGTAGCTTTTATCAATTATTACGAGTCTCTTACAGATAACCAAGCCGCCTTGCTTTCTGCCATTGCCAAGGAGGGAGCTGTGGCATCTGTACTTTCGCAAGAGTTTATCAGCAAGTATGGTCTCCCTGCCACCAGTAGTGTGAGTCTTGCTCTCAAGTCTCTTCTTGGTAGAGAGTTTGTGTATAAATATAATGGAAGCTACGTCGTCTATGACCGTTTCTTGGGGATATGGCTCAGAGAAATCCTGAAATAGAATTGCGATGCTGGATTATAAGTGAGTTTTAGTTCGAAAAATACAAGTGGATTGGTTCAAAATGGACGATGAGGCTTAATTTTAAGCCTCATGCTGTCTTACGCCCATACGTGCTTCCACGACGTTGACCACGTAGTCGCCGAGCTTCTCGCACTCCTGGATGATGTCCATGTACATCGTACCTATGGCGTAGGTATAAAGATGATTGTTGACATCGTTGATGTTCTGGCTCTTCAACTGGTTGCGATAGTTGTTGATCTCGTTCTCAATGTTGAAGGAGCGGTTGGCATCGGTCTCGCCCTTATGCCCCACGAGAGCCACGTTCATCTGTGTCAAGGCGTTGTCGGTGAGTTCCATCATCTGGTGCATGTGTTCATACTGGGCAGGGATGAAGTCTTCCTTGCCCTTGATGCGACGGTTGATGGTGCGGGCGATGTTGTAGCAACTGTCGCCGATACTCTCTATCTCGGAAATCTCACGGAGCATGGCGCGAATCTTTGCCTTGGTCTCGTCGCTCAGGTGGGAGTCGCTCACTTGGTCGAGGTACTTGGCTATCTCAATCTCCATGTTGTCGGAGATGCCCTCGTATTTCTCGATGCGGGTGAAGAGCTTCACAAACTTGTCCTCATTGGTCTCGCCCAGCAATTCCTTCACCATGCCAAACATACGCTGGATGCGCTCGGCGAAGGAATGAATTTCCTTCTGAGCCTCCAAGACGGAGATTTCCGGGGTCTTCATGATACCTGTCTGGATGAAGCGCAAGCGGAAGTCGTCCTCATCGGCATTCTTCTTAGGACGGATAATCTTGCACACCAACTTCTCTATCTGTGGAATGAACCATACCAAGATAAAGGTGTTGGAGAGGTTGAAGGTCGTATGGAAGGCGGCAAGCACGAAAGAAAGCTTGGCTGCGTTGGCATAGAAGCCTGGTTCGCCCTTCGCCATGTCTGTGTCGTAGCCCACCCAACCGCATACGAGGTTGATGAATGGCTTGAATACGCAGAGAATCCACAAGACACCGAAGACGTTGAACACCATGTGTGCCATAGCCGCTCTTCGAGCCTGGGTGTTGGCGGTGAGGGCTGCCACATTGGAGGTGACGGTCGTACCGATGTTCTCGCCCATTACGAGGGCGATACCCTGGTAGATAGGCAAAACTCCCGTAGAACAGAGTATCATCGTAATCGCCATGACGGCTGCCGAGCTCTGTACGCACATGGTAAGCACACTACCTATGAGTAAGAATGTGATAGTCGTGAGAAAGCTTTGCGGGTCAAAGCTGGCGAAGAAATCGAGGACAGGTTGGTTGTGGGCCAAGTCCATGTCGATGCCGGTTTGTCGAAGGGTTCCCAAACCGAGGAACATAAAGGATATACCGAAGATGAAGTCGCCTACGATTTTTCGCTTCTTGCTGTATATCAAGATGATAGCCATGAAGAACGCTGGCCATACGAAGTCGGTGATGTTGAATGAAAAACCTGCACTCATGATCCAAGCGGTGAGCGTGGTTCCGATGTTGGCTCCCATGATGACTGAGATGGCTTGTGCCAAGGTCAGGAGACCAGCGTTGACGAAGGAGACCGTCATCACCGTGGTGGCTGTTGAAGACTGGACCGCAGCCGTGATAAGCGTACCCGAAAGAATGCCCGTCACACGATTGGTGGTCATGGTTCCTAACACATGGCGCAGCTGAGGGCCTGCCATCTTCTGCAAACTGTCGCTCATCGACTTCATACCGAACATGAGTAGGGCGAGTGCTCCGATAAGCCTAAAAAATATCCAAATCGACATATTTTTAATTAATTTATGTTTTCAAAATCACCGTAGTTCCGAATTTCTTCGTATCTTTGGAAATGAATCATAGATTGTCTAATGTTGTAACATAAACGTAACGCTAATGAAACAGATGATACAAATCCGTTGCAAAAATAATAAAAAATCTCAAAAAGTGGCAATCGGAAGCACACTTTTTGATATTTTTTCTGATTTTGGGCTCAAAATGGAGCATGGACCTATCTCTTGCAAGGTAAATAACAAGGTGGAAGGTCTTCATTATCGTGTCTATAACAGCAAGGACGTGGAGTTCCTCGACATGACCTCTCCATCGGGTTCTCGCGCCTATACCCGTACTCTCTTCTTCGTGCTCTGCAAGGCAGTGAAGGATGTGTTCCCTGCCAGTCCAGATGTCATCATTGACATTCCTGTGTCGAATGGCTTTTATGTGGATGTGCGTCTGGAACGACCTCTTACCGATGAAGATGTCAATATGATCTATCGTCGGATGGAGAAAATCATCGCCGACAAGATGCCTATCCGTCGTTATATGGTGCCTACCGAGGAGGCGATAGCCCTTTTCGAGGAAAAGGGGGATGTGGAGAAAGTGAAGCTCTTGAAGACTTCGGGCTCTATCTATACGACCTATTATAAAATAGGTGATTATGTCGATTTCTATTACGGAACGCTTCTGACCAACACCTCCGAATTGTATCTTTTCGGCTTGGAAAAATATTATGACGGTATGTTGCTTCGCATTCCTTCGTTGAAAAATCCTGATGTGCTGGGCGAGGTGACCAAGCAAGACAAGATGTTTGAGATTTTCAAGGAGCATCACCGTTGGCAAGACATCATCGGCATTCGTACCGTTGGCGATTTCAATGCGGCGGTCGATGCGGGCTTTTCTACCGACATCATCAATATCAGCGAGGCTCTGCAAGAGAAGAAAATCGCTAAGATTGCTGAGGAGATTGCGCAGCGTGAAGGCGTGAAACTCGTGCTTCTTGCAGGTCCTTCCTCTTCGGGCAAGACCACTTCCTGCAAGCGTCTTTCCATTCAACTGGCTGTCAATGGCTTGAAACCGCTTCAGATTTCACTCGACGATTATTTTGTGGATAGGGAGAAAACTCCGAAGGACGAGAAAGGTGAATATGATTACGAGAGCATCTATGCGCTCGATTTGCAACTCATCAACGACCAGTTCAACGCCCTCTTCCGTGGCGAGGAGGTGGAATTGCCTAAGTATGACTTCCAGTCGGGCAAAAGCAAGAAAAGTGGCAAGAAGTTGAAGATGACACCTAACAATGTATTGGTGGTGGAGGGCATCCATGCCTTGAATCCGGAACTGACATCGCAAATACCTGACAATCAGATATTCCGTGTCTATGCCTCTGCGCTGACAACGATACTCTTGGACAATCACAACTATATCCCTACGACCGACAACCGTTTGCTCCGTCGCATCATCCGTGACTATAAATATAGAGGTGTCAGTGCACAGGAGACCATCCATCGCTGGCCTTCGGTGCGAGCAGGAGAGAACAAGTGGATATTCCCGTTCCAGGAGAATGCCGATGCGATGCTCAATACGGCGATGCTCTATGAGTTGGCGGTGATAAAAATGCAGGCGGAACCGCTCTTGCAGCAAGTGCCAGAGAATTGCGAGGAGTATGCTGAGGCTTACCGTCTCTTGAAATTCTTGAAGTATTTCAAGGGCATACCTTATAATAACCTGCCTCCGACATCGTTGTTGAGAGAGTTCCTGGGTGGAAGTTCCTTCCACTATTGATTTGGATTAGGTGCTTCTTGCTCATTTTGCCTTGTTGCGGATCATTGCTCCCCAAGGAGGCAAAACTGTCTCCCTATGGCAGTAAACTGCCCTCAGTATGGGCAGTTTACTGCCCTGCCTAAACAGAAATATTGCTCTCGGTAAGGAATTTATTTAGTGTGGGGAGACTAACTTGTTGAATCTAATTCACATAGCACATCTGTATGCATAAGTATCTGTGGTGCAACAGGTTGCGCCCTGTGCTATGTGTGTATTGACATATCACTCACATTTCACTACATAGCACGCTTTCTCGGAAGTGGCCCTATTGGAAGGTAAGCGGCTCCGCATTTATGCCTTGCCTATTTCCAAAGTGTAATGTAGTGAAATGTAAGTGATATGTGATTTGTTATATTTCACGTAGTATAACAGTCTGTAATACAGCTTGTTATCACGATAATCGTGCTATGTGCAATATGTTTGATGGTTTGGTGCGTCCTGTCAGAAAATTATAGCTTGTTCCCGTAACAAAGGTCGCCTGCGTCGCCGAAGCCAGGCACGATGTACTTGTGCTCGTTCAGTCCTTCGTCGATGCTTGCGCACCAAATGGTAGTCTTGTCCTCAGGGAAGGTCTTCTTGATGTGCTCGATGCCTTCTGGGGCAGCAAGTACGCAAGCTACGTGGATGTGCTTAGGGTTGCCCTTGGTGAGGAACGCCTTCATGCCCATCTCCATGCTGATGCCTGTGGCGAGCATCGGGTCGGCGATGATGAGCGTCTTGTCCGTGAGGTCAGGGGTGGCGAGGTATTCGATGTGTACGCCTATCTCCGTGTGTTCCTTGTTGGTATATTCACGGTAAGCACTCACAAAGGCATTGCCTGAGTGGTCGAAAACGTTGAGAAATCCTTCGTGGAAAGGAAGACCGGCACGGAAGATGGTGCCAATGACAATCTTGTCGGTAGGGAGATTGACCTTAGCTACGCCAAGTGGTGTAGTCACGTCTTTTGCTTCATAATTGAGAGTCTTTGAGATTTCAAAGGCCTCGTACTCGCCGATTCTCATGATGTTGTTGCGGAAGAGCAATCGGTTCTTTTGATAGTCGCAGTCACGCATCTCTGCCAAGTAACGGTTGATGATGCAGTTGTGCTCGCTCAGGTTGTTAATATCCATAGTTGTAGTTTTTTGTGCTGTTTCCTTTTGGCAAAATTGATTTATTGCCTAAATTGGTGCAAAGATAATGTAAAAAATGGAGACGGCAAAATGTTTGGGCTTTTTTTTGCAAAGTTTGCAGACTTTGCAAAAAAAACTTAGGCAGCTGATGCTATTAAATATAAATAGGTGTAATCATGTCGGACCATGAAAGAAAGCTTGGATTATTTGCAAAGTCAACGTGGCAAATTGTGGACGAATGAATTTGATTTTAAATTCTTTAACCTAAAAAGAACTTAAAATACATTATTTATATTCGAGAATCTTTGTCATAAAACATATTTTTCGTAACTTTGCGGCGGTTTTGAAAGAAAATCAGAATAACATTAAAAGTTAGAAAGAATTAATTCACAACTTAAATACATTTAATAAAAATGGCAAAGTTTGATAAGTCAGTTTTAGCAAAGTACGGAATCACAGGTACAACTGAGGTTCTCTACAATCCTTCTTATGAGGTATTGTTCAACGAGGAGACAAAGGAAGGTCTTCAGGGTTTTGAGGTTGGTCAGGAGACTGAGCTCGGTGCAGTTAACGTAATGACTGGTATCTATACTGGTCGTTCTCCTAAAGACAAGTTCATCGTTGACGATGCTACTTCTCACGACACAGTATGGTGGGATTCTGAGGAGTATCACAACGATAACCACAAGGCAACTCCAGAGGCATGGAACGCCGTTAAGGAGATCGCTAAGAAGGAGCTTTCTAACAAGAAGTTGTTCGTAGTAGATGGTTTCTGCGGTACACACAAGGATACACGTATGAAGGTACGTTTCATCGTTGAGGTAGCATGGCAGGCACACTTCGTAACAAATATGTTCATCCGTCCTCAGAACGAGGCTGAGTTCGATCAGGAGCCAGACTTCATCGTTTACAATGCTTCTAAGGCAAAGGTTGAGAACTGGAAGGAGTTGGGTCTCCACTCTGAGACAGCCGTTGTATTCAACGTAACTTCTAAGGAGCAGGTTATCATCAACACATGGTATGGTGGTGAGATGAAGAAGGGTATGTTCTCTATGATGAACTACTTCTTGCCATTGAAGGGTATGGCTTCTATGCACTGCTCTGCTAACACAGATATGAACGGTGAGAACACCGCTATCTTCTTCGGTCTTTCTGGTACAGGTAAGACTACATTGTCAACAGACCCTAAGCGTAAGTTGATCGGTGACGATGAGCACGGATGGGACGACGAGGGTGTGTTCAACTTCGAAGGTGGTTGCTACGCCAAGGTTATCAACCTCGACAAGGAGTCTGAGCCAGACATCTACGGCGCTATCACACGTGACGCTCTCTTGGAGAACGTAACTGTAGATAAGAACGGTAAGATTGACTTCGCAGACAAGTCAGTTACCGAGAACACTCGTGTATCTTATCCTATCTACCACATCAAGAACATCCAGCGTCCATTCTCTCAGGGTCCAGCTGCAAAGCAGGTTATCTTCCTCTCAGCAGATGCATTCGGTGTATTGCCACCAGTATCTATCTTGAATGCTGAGCAGACTAAGTACTACTTCCTCTCTGGTTTCACAGCTAAGTTGGCTGGTACAGAGCGCGGTATCACCGAGCCTACTCCAACATTCTCTGCTTGCTTCGGCCAGGCATTCTTGGAGTTGCACCCAACTAAGTACGCTGAGGAGTTGGTAAAGAAGATGCAGAAGTCTGGTGCTAAGGCATACTTGGTTAACACAGGTTGGAACGGTACAGGCAAGCGTATCTCTATCCGCGATACACGTGGTATCATCGACGCTATCCTCGACCACTCAATCGACGCTGCTCCTACAAAGACTATCCCATTCTTCAACTTCGTAGTTCCTACACAGTTGGAAGGTGTTGATCCTAAGATCTTGGATCCACGCGATACATACGCTGAGGCAGCTCAGTGGGAGGAGAAGGCTAAGGATTTGGCTGCTCGCTTCATCAAGAACTTCAAGAAGTACGAGACAAACGAGGCTGGTAAGGCTCTCGTTGCTGCTGGTCCACAGCTCTAATTCATTCGATTGCTCGAATAAATTGAAAACTATATTGGGAGTCCTGTTTCTCGCAAGAGGAGCAGGACTCTTTTTTCGTTTGTAAGAAGGTCTTTGCGATGTTGTAGTAAGTCATGAAGTGAGATGTTTTAGATTTTATTTTTGTTTTCTTAGCTTATCACTTTCTTGGATTTATATCTATCAAATTAACGACATAATCACTAAACAAACTTAAAAAATACCGCAAAAATCAATAATTTGCATAATTAACTGCCTAAAAGGGGCTTTATTTAAAGAATTCTCTGTAAATTTGCAGCTAAAAATAATATAAAGAAGAATGAAAAGGAAGTTTTTTGCTTTCATCCTGCTGATTTCCGCAGGCCTTTCGCTGGCTTCATGCTTGAGCAGCGATGATGATACAAACATCGAATATACCCATGATACAGCCATTACGGCTTTCTCGCTTGGCGACATGACGAGATATTACTCGGGAAAAAGTACTTCGACAGGGAATGATACCACTTTCTCTGCTACAGTTACAGGTACGAACTACAAATTTGTGATAGATCAAACTAAACGTGAAATCTATAATCTTGACTCTTTGCCCGTAGGGACAAAGACAAGTGCTGTGTTGGTTACTGCCACCGCCAAGCAGAGCAGTCCGTTGATATGGGTGCTGAAAGACAAAGACGGTGCGGACTCTTTGGCATATTACTCTAGCTCGGATTCTGTGGATTTGTCTTCTCCTAAGAAGTTGAGAGTCTATAACAATGATTATTCTGCTTATGCTACTTATACGGTGACTGCCAATGTGCATAAGGAGGATGCTGATTCTTTCGTATGGCGTTCTTTGGCTTCTCAGAACGCAGACTTGGAGGCCTTGCAAGACTTGAAAGCTCTTTCTGCTGGTAGCAATATCTATGTCTTCGGTAAGAATAGTACAGGCTTGAAAATTTACAAGTCAAGCAATGTGGATGGTTCTTTGTGGACAGAGGTTGTTCCACAGGTCGCATTGGATGGGAATGCTTATAAGAGTGCTATCGTCAAGGACGAAACTCTCTATATACTAAGTAATGGCACTGTTTATAAATCGACTGATGCCGAGAACTGGGATGCCGTGGCTACAGATGCTTCGCTTTATCAGTTGATTGGCGCAGGCAGTCAATGTATGTATGCCTATACAGCAACTGGTTCAACGATTTCTGGTATCGCCGTCTCTCTTGACAATGGAGCGACTTGGACTCCTGAGGTTTTGGACAATGAGGCGTCCTTGCTGCCTACAGAGAGTTTGAGCCTGGTCATTTCTTCCGTCCGTTCTACCAAGAACGCAGAGAATCTCTTGTTGGTAGGTAATCGTGCCGAAGCTAAGAATGATACCATTGCCACACTTTGGAATCGTACAGTCGATTACAATGAGGGTGCGAAGAATGGTCAATGGAACTACGTGGAATATGATGCGCACCAAGGAGGCAAGTTGCCTTACTTGAATACGCTACAGGTGGCTCGCAACGACAGCGGATTCGTGGCTCTTGGCGCTGGCAAGTATGGTGACAGCTATAAGGGCAAGTGGTACAAGAGCAAGAATGGATTGGCTTGGAGCGTGGATACTACGGTAGTGATGCCTGCAGGTCTCTATGTGAATATGCCAATGGGATTCGTGCGTGATGCCAATAATTATTATTGGATTATCAACAACGGATACGTTTGGAAAGGTAGATATAACAGGGACGGTTGGAGAAAGGATTAAACCAAATTCTTTTCCAATAGTCTATACATGAAGTCGTCTATATATAAATTAAGGTGTAAGGAGTATGCGCAAGATTATTCTTACAATCGTTGGCTTGATGGTCGCTTTCGCTCATGTGGCAGCCCAAGATGACCCGCAATATCGCATGGAGATTGGTGCAGGTCTCGGCATGGTGAGTTATGAGGGCGACTTCAATGGCAATGTTTTGAAGGATATGCAGCCTATGTTCTCAGGACTGTGGCGATACAACTTCGATCCTTACAAGGATATTCGACTGAGTGCTAGTTACGGTAAGTTGAAAGGCTCTTCTGCCGATGTCAAGACTTATTATCCTGATTATGAGGAGCAAACTTATTCGTTCAGCCATAACGTGATAGACGTAAGTCTGGTTTTTGAATATAACTTTTGGCCGTATGGTACGGGGCGCGACTACCGTGGAGCCAAGCGGTTGACACCTTATATATATGGTGGACTAGGAGCTACTGCGGTGTCGGGAGGTGAGAAAAGCGTCTTCACAGCCAACGTGCCCATCGGCATCGGCGTGAAATATAAAATAGCCGAACGTATGAACCTTGGCTTGGATTGGGGATTCCATTTCTCCCTCAGCGATGAGCTGGATGGGGTGAAAGATCCTTATCGGATAAAGAGTAGTGGAGCGTTCAAGAACACGGATTGCTATTCGATGTTGCAACTCACGCTCACCTATAGCTTCAAGGCAAAATGTAGAACATGTAATAAAGAAGAATAATGGCAACAAACTTGGATATGAACAGGATTCCTGAGCACATCGCCATCATCATGGATGGCAATGGAAGATGGGCAATGGAACGGGGAAAGGAAAGAAGCTTTGGCCATCAGGCCGGAGTTGATACCGTACGCCGCATCACTTCGGAATGCACTCGCCTAGGTGTGAAATACCTTACGCTCTACACCTTCTCTACCGAGAACTGGAATCGGCCTGCCGACGAGATCGCTGCATTGATGGGGCTGGTGTTGACTTCTCTTGAGGATGAGATCTTCATGAAGAACAACGTTCGCTTCCGCGTGATAGGTGATATTGGCAGATTGCCAAAGCCGGTGCAGGAGAAGTTGCAGGAGACGATGGACCATACCGCCAAGAATGATGCCATGACCATGGTGGTCGCATTGAGCTATTCTTCTCGATGGGAAATCGTGGAGGCGATGAAAAGGACGGTCAAGGAGGCTATGGCTGGAGGCAAGAGCGACTTCGCCGAGATAGAAAGCAAACTCAACGAGGAAAACTTCGCACAGCATCTTGATACAAGTTTCATGCCAGACCCAGACCTGTTGATTCGTACAGGAGGAGAGGTTCGCATCAGCAACTATCTCTTGTGGCAAATCGCTTACTCTGAGTTGTATTTCTGCGACACCTACTGGCCCGACTTCAATGAGGAGGACCTTCATAAGGCGATAGCTAGTTATCAAAATCGTCAACGTAGGTTCGGCAAGACCGAGGCGCAGGTCGAGGAGGAGGCATAAGCCCTAAGGCGTGATTCCAAGAGAATAAATCATATAGAATATATATTACATAAAAGATATAAATGAACAATATAGGAAAGGTTTTCATCCTGCTGTCCAGTGTTTTGGTCAGTATGCAGGGGCAGGCACAAGACAAAATCGTGAATCCCGACATCTCGTATGCGGGCAATCCACGAAGCCTGGTCATTGGTGGCATCAATGTCTCGGGCGTTGAGGGATATGAAGATTATGTGCTTACGGGAATCTCTGGCTTGTCAGTCGGGGAGAGAATCGATGTTCCTGGTGATGATATTACCAATGCGGTGAAGCGATATTGGAAGCATGGACTGTTTTCCAAGGTTGCTATTGCCGCCGACTCTATCGTTGGTGAGAAAGTTTATCTGCATATCTACTTGGCTGTGCGTCCTCGTATCTCCACTATTAATTACGTCGGACTCAAGAAGAGCGAGCGTGAGGACATGGAGCAGAAGCTGGGTATGGTGAAGGGTACACAGGTGACACCTAATATGCTTGACCGTGCTAAGATCTTGGCTAAGAAATATTTCGATGACAAGGGCTTCAAGAACGCAGACATCCAAATCAACCAACGTGATGATGTTGCCAACAAGGGACAGGTCATCTTGGATGTCATCGTAGATAAGAAGGAGAAAATCAAGGTTCATCAGATTACGATTGATGGCAATGAGAAACTTTCCGACCGTAAGATCAAGGGTGGGTTCTTCTCCAAGGGTGCTTTCGCCAAGACCCATGAGGCAGGTAAGTTCGCCAGCTTCTTCAAGTCCAAGAAATTCACTCCTGAGCGTTGGAAGGAAGACAAGTCTAAGTTGATAGACAAGTACTACGAATATGGTTATCGTGATGCGCAAATCTTGGCAGATAGCGTCAGCAACTTTGACGATAAGCATGTTGATATTTATCTCAAGGTAGATGAAGGCAAGCAGTATTATGTGCGCAACATCACTTGGGTTGGCAATACTGTATATGAGACCGATCGTCTGAATGCCTTGCTTGGTATGAAGAAGGGTGACGTATATAACCAGAAACTCTTGCACAAGCGATTGACGGAGGATGATGATGCTGTGGGCAACCTCTATTATAACAATGGTTATGTGTTCTCCAACATCAATCCTGCCGAGATTAACATTGACGGCGACTCCATCGACTTGGAGATGCGTGTCACTGAGGGACCTCAGGCTTACTTGAGTCATGTCCGTATCAATGGTAACACTCGTCTTTACGAGAATGTAGTTCGCCGTGAGCTTCGTACCAAACCTGGCGACCTCTTCTCCAAGGATGCCATCATGCGTTCGGCTCGTGAGTTGGCTTCCATGGGTCACTTCGACCCTGAGAAGGTGAATCCAGACATCAAGCCGAATGGTGAGGATGGTACCGTGGACATCAACTGGAACTTGGAGCAGAAGAGCAACGACCAGATTGAGTTCTCCCTCGGTTGGGGACAGACGGGTGTCATCGGTCGTGTCGGTTTGAAGTTGAACAACTTCTCCATGGCCAACCTCTTCAATAAGAACAAGGAACATCGTGGTATCATGCCTATTGGTGATGGCGAGGTGCTCAGCATCGGCGCCCAGACCAATGGTACGTACTACCAGAGTTACAACGTAAGCTACTCTACCAACTGGTTTGGCGGCAAGCGCCCTGTTCAGTTCAGCGTTGGTGCTTACTATAGCAAGAGTACCGATGTGTCAAGCAACTATTATAATAGTGCTTACATGAACAACTATTATAGCTATATGTATGGTTATGGTTCGAGTTACTATAACAACTACGAGAACTACTACGACCCAGATAAGTATATCCAGATGGTCGGTGTAAGTCTCGGTTGGGGTAAGCGACTCCGTTGGCCAGATGACTACTTCACCTTGTCCATCCAGTTGGCTTACCAGCGCTACATGATGAAGAACTGGAGCTATATGTTGATGACCAATGGTAATGCCAACAACTTGAACTTGACCATCTCTTTGAACCGTACATCAACCGATAACCAACTCTTCCCTCGTACAGGTTCCGAGGTAGAGGCTTCGGTCAACTTGACTCCACCTTGGAGTGCGTTCAACCACAAGGACTATGAGCATCTGGCAACCAACAGGAACTCGCCAACTTATGCCCAGGAGCAACAAGAGAAGTACCGATGGATAGAGTATCACAAGTGGAAGTTCAAGGCTAAGACTTACACCGCTTTGAGTGGTGGTCAGAAGTGTTTCGTGTTGATGACCCGTATCGAACTGGGCTTGCTCGGTGCTTACAACAAGTATAACAAGAGTCCATTCGAGACCTACTACGTCGGTGGTGATGGTATGAGTGGATATTCATCATACTATGGTGAGGAGACCATCGGACTCCGTGGTTATGAGAATGGTTCTGTGTCATACAGCAGCACGACAGGTTACTATGCCTACGCCTACGACCGTTTCTCATTGGAACTCCGTTATCCATTCCTCTTGGGTAATACCACCATCTATGGTCTGACCTTCGTGGAGGCAGGTAACGCCTGGTACGACACCAAGAAGTTCAACCCATTCAGCATGAAGCGTAGTGCCGGTGTCGGTGTACGTATCTTCTTGCCAATGGTAGGTTTGATGGGTATCGACTGGGCATACGGTTTCGACAAGGTATGGAACGGAAGCCAGTACAAGAAGGGTGGAAGCCAGTTCCACTTCATCTTGGGTCAGGAGTTCTAAGGAAAGTGAAGAGTGAAGAACGAAGAGTGAAGAACGAAGAGTGAAGAATTCTCTTGCTAAAAGATAGAAGAATTAATAATTCGTGGAGGATTTTACAATGAAGAAGATAGTATTGATGCTGATGATGGCTGTAGCAGCCATCACAGCCAATGCGCAGAAGTTTGCGCTCGTCGATATGGAGTATATCCTGAAGAATGTGCCTGCTTACGAGCGTGCCAACGAACAGTTGAACCAAGTGAGCAAGAAGTGGCAGGCTGAAGTCGAGGCTCTCAACCTGGAGGCCAGCACCATGTACAAGAACTACCAGAACGAGGTGGTGTTCTTGTCACAGGAGCAGAAGAAAGCTAAGCAAGATGCCATCATGCAGAAGGAGAAGGAAGCCAGTGACTTGAAGAAGAAGTACTTCGGTCCTGAGGGAGAGCTCTACAAGAAGCGTGAGGCGCTGATGACTCCTATCCAAGAGGAAATCTACAATGCAGTGAAGGAAATCGCCGACTTGCGTGGATATTCGCTCGTTGTGGATAGGGCAAGCAACGCAGGCATCATTTTTGGCTCGCCAAAAGTAGATATTAGCAATGAAGTGCTCCAAAAATTAGGTTATTCCAATAATTAATAGTAAATTTGCAGCCGAGAGTTATAAAAGTGTTGTAAAATGGATGCTCGCATCCATGTAAAAACCTATTTGAATTTAATAATTAAAAAGAATAAAACAATGAAAAAGCTTATTTTAATGTTGATGCTTTGCGCACCAATGACAATGATGGCACAGAAGTTTGGTAAGGTCAACACTCAGTCCATCATGCAGGCTTTGCCTGATGTAGCAAAGGCTAATGGCGAGCTTGAGGCACTCCAGAAGCAGAAGGAGAATGACTTGAAGTCTATGCAGGACGAGTTCCAGCGCAAGGCTGATGAGTATCAGAAAGGTCAGAGCACGATGAACGCTACTGCCAAGCAGCAGAAAGAGACTGAGTTGCAGACTCTTCAGCAGAAAATTCAGCAGGCTTACCAGGATGGTCAGCAGGAGTTGCAGAAGAAGAGCAGCGAGCTCATGCAGCCTATCGTTGCCAAGGTAAAGGCAGCCATCGACGCTGTGGGCAAGGCTGGTAACTATACATACATCTTCGAGGAAGGTGCTGCTGTGTATGCTGGTTCTAACGTTGTTGACGTGACCAAGGAAGTACAGGCTAAGATTAAGTAATTCCTTTTCAGCGAACATAAATGGAGGGCAGGCACAAGTGCTTGCCCTTGTTTCTCTATAATAGTGATTTAGGATACGCGCGTACCTTATATTTATTAATGCCGTAAATTTCTTATGATGACAAAGAAACTCCTTCTTATGGCTTTGGCTTTGATGCCAATGGTAACTTGGGCACAACAGGGGAAACCTGTTGAGCAGAAAGTTGAGCAATCGGCTCAGACACCTACATTGCGTTTTGGCTATTTCAGCTTCAATGATGTTTTTCATACCATGCCTGGTTATACGATAGCCAAGCATCATATGGACGACCTGCGATTGAAGTATGATGCCGAGACCAAGCGCTCGGAGGACGAATTCAACAGCAAGTACGAGGAGTTCTTGGATGGTCAGCGAAACTTTGCGCCATCTATCTTGGAGAAGCGTCAGGCGGAACTCCGAGAACTGATGACCAAGAACATGGCTTTCAAGGCTGAGGCGGAACGACTGTTGAAACAGGCAGAGGAAGAGGCATACGCTCCTTTGAAAAAGCAAATCAATGAGGTCTTGCGTAAGATTGGCAAGTCGAAGGGCTTTGCTTTCATCATGAATGTTGACAACAATACGCTTCCATACGTCGATGCTGCGATGGGAGAGGATATTACAGAACTTATCAAGGAGAACTTAAAATGATGTTGCCTACTAATCCCGGTCCTATCGGAATCTTTGATTCAGGCTATGGCGGCTTGACGATTCTGCATGGTCTTCGCCAGTTGTTGCCTCAGTACGACTATATGTACTTGGGCGACAATGCACGTGCCCCATACGGTTCTCGTTCCTTCGAGGTCGTGTATAAGTTTACTCGCCAAGCTGTGCTGAAACTCTTCTCGATGGGATGCCATCTTGTCATCTTGGGTTGTAACACCGCCTCGGCGAAAGCCTTGCGCTCCATCCAACAGCGTGATATTCCCGAACTCGATCCAACACGCCGGGTGCTAGGTATCATCCGTCCTACCGCCGAGGTCATCGGAAACATCACAAAGAGCAATCACGTGGGGTTGCTTGCTACTGAGGGTACGATCAAGAGTCAGAGCTATGACTTGGAAATCGCCAAGTTGTGGCCTGAGGTGAAAGTGAGCGGAGTGGCTTGCCCTCTTTGGGCTGCCATTGTGGAGGCCAATGAGGCGGATAGCCCGGGTGCTGATTATTTCGTCAAGAAGCGCATCGACCAACTGATGCGAAAGGATGCCGACATAGATACGATTATCTTGGGTTGCACACATTATCCACTGTTGATGAACAGCATTGTGAAAAACCTGCCAGACGGTGTGCGGGTGGTGCCACAGGGAATGTATGTCGCTGATAGCTTGAAACAGTATCTGAAGCGTCATCAAGACGTGGAGAAGATGATAACCAAGAAAGGTACTTGCCAGTATCTTACTACTGAAAGCGAGGAAAAGTTCAAGGAGTCTGCCCAAATCTTCCTGCATGAGAAAGTGGAAGTCAAGCATGTCGATCTTGAATAGTGTTTAGTGAATAATGTTTAACGTTTAGTTGCTCCTATGAGCAACTTTATCTGATTTTTTTGATTATGCAAGAAACAAGACAAAACCGTATATCTAGACTTCTCCAAAAGGAGTTGAGTCTTATTTTCCAGTCACAAACCCGAATGATGCATGGTGTCATGGTCAGTGTGACTAAGGTGAGAATCAGTCCAGATCTCAGCATCTGTACTGCCTACCTGAGTGTCTTCCCTTCTGAGAAGGGAGAGGAGATCTTGAAGAATATCACAGCCAATGAGAAGACCATTCGCTATGACTTGGGCAAGAAGGTGAGAAACCAGTTGCGTATCATCCCTGAGCTTCGTTTCTTCCTCGATGATAGCTTGGACTATCTTGAGCGAATCGACGAACTCTTGAAAAAGTAAAAAAGTAAAAAAGGTAAAAAAGCAAAAAGGCTTTTAAATGTAAAAAGTAAAAAGAGGAGATTGGACAGATGAATTTTCCTTTTTTCATAGCTCGTAGGTATCTCTTTTCCAAGAAAAGTACTCATGCCATCAACATCATCAGTGCCATCTCGGCGATAGGTGTGGCGGTGGCTACGATGGCATTGGTCATTGTGCTGAGTGTCTTCAATGGATTCCACGACTTGGTGGCTACTTTGTTCACGAGTTTCGACCCGCAGATTGAAGTCGTGCCTACTATGGGCAAGACTGCACCTTGCGATGACCCTATCTTGACCAAGATTCGCCAGTTGCCGGAGGTGGACGTGGCGACGGAGAGCGTTGAAGACCAGGCGTTGGCTGTCTATCAAGACCGCCAGGCGATGGTGATGATCAAGGGTGTGGACGATAACTTCACGGAACTTTCCCATATCAATGATATCCTCTATGGGGATGGAGCATTCTCTTTGCATGCAGCCAACTTGGAGTATGGTGCGCTGGGCATTCGCTTGGCGCAGACTTTGGGTGTCGGTGCGCAGTGGGAAGGTTTTCTGAAAATCTATGCGCCGGCGAAAGAAGGGCAATTGGATATGTCGAACCCAGGCGAAGGCTTTGTGGTTGATTCACTCAACAGCCCGGGTGTCCTTTTCTCCGTGAAACAAGCTCGATACGACAAGAACTACATCTTGACTTCCATAGCTTTTGCTCGCAATCTCTTCGGTCAGCAAGGTATGCTCTCCTCTCTAGAACTGAGACTGAAGGATGGCAGCGACCTGGATGCCGTGAAAAAGGAGATGCAGCAGATAGCTGGCGACAAGTATAAGGTGTTGGATAGATTTGAACAGCAGGAAGATACCTTCAAGATTATGTCGATAGAGAAGATGATAGCTTATATCTTCCTGACCTTTATCTTGGTGGTGGCGTGTTTCAACATCATAGGTTCGCTCTCCATGTTGATAATCGACAAGAAGGACGATGTGGTGACACTCCGCAATCTGGGTGCTAGCGACAAGCAGATAGCTCGCGTCTTCCTTTTCGAGGGAAGGATGATTTCTGCCATTGGAGCTATCATCGGTATTGGCATAGGATTGCTCCTTTGTTTGTTGCAACAGGAGTATGGCTTTGTCAAACTGGGTGGCTCCGAAGGCTCGTTTATCGTCGATGCTTATCCCGTGAGCGTCCATTACACGGATGTACTACTCATCTTTGTCACGGTGTTGGCTGTGGGCTGGTTGTCCGTATGGTACCCTGTGAGATATTTGAGCAAGAGACTAATAGGATAAGTCCTGGGGACTTGTAATAGATAGCAAATAAGATTCGTGATAGATTGAAAAGAGAGATGGCTTGACCCTTATCGTTTTCTGATAAGAGTCAAGCCATCTCTTAATGGTAGAATGACCACTTCCACACGATGATCTTGTGCGATGAAGTCATTGAACTTGCGGATGCCCTGTGTCTGATGTTCACGGTCGTAAGTCGGGTCGATGACGTGCCCATCCCAAAGCGTGTTGTCGGCTAGAATGTAGCCTCCAGGATTGAGTATGCCCAATACCATCTCGTAGGTCTCCAGATAGGTGCGCTTGTCGCCATCGACAAATGCCATGTCGAACATGACTCCTAGCTTCGGGGCTTCTACGTTGGCGTCGCCTATGCGGAAATCAATCTTGTCGGCAACCGCCGAACCTTCTATCCATGGACGGGTGAAGTCTTCCATCTCGTCATTGATCTCAAACGTGTAGAGCTTGCCGCCTTCCCGCAAACCTTCTGCCAGGCAGATGGCGCTATAGCCGCTGAAGGTACCCACTTCTAAAATGTTCTTAGGGCGAATCATCTCGACTAGCATCTTCAAGAGCCTTCCCTGTATATGTCCACTTGCCATGCGCCCATGAATCGTATGGATGTTGGTGGCACGGTAGAGGCGGTAGAGATAGTCACCTTCTGGCTCGATGTGCTGGCAGATGTATCTGTCTATGTTTTCTGTCTCGGTCATAAAAGTTAGGAGTTAGAAGTTAGGAGTTGGAAGTAGCTCCTTTCTGTGCAAGGATGCCGGCGATGGCGAGGTCGTAAGACGCTAGGCCGAAGCCGCAGATGACACCGAGGCAAGCGCATGAGATGTATGAATGATGACGGAACTCCTCTCGCTTGTGTACATTGGAGATATGGACTTCCACGCAAGGACATTTCAAGCTGCGGATGCAGTCTTGCAAGGCGATGCTGGTATGGGTGTAAGCCCCGGCGTTGAGAACTACGCCATCATAAGAGAAGCCGACTTCCTGCAACTTGTTGATGAGCTCGCCCTCGATGTTGCTCTGATAATATTCGATTTCTATATCAGGATATTTTGCCTTCAGTTTGGGTAAGTAACTTTCAAAGGAGTTGCTGCCGTAGATACCTGGTTCACGAACCCCGAGGAGGTTCAGGTTAGGGCCATTGATGATTTGAATCTTCATAATACTTGATATTTTATTTGTTTATGAATATTTTTTTGTAACTTTGCAGTGGAAAGCATAGCCTATGTCCTCCTGATAACAGGAAGGGGCTTTTGCTTCCTAGATGCAAAGGTAATAATAAAAATGGAAACAAGCAAGAAAACAGGCAGTAATATTGTCAAGAACTATGTGAGATACCTCAAATTGGAGCGTAACTATTCGCAAAACACCTTGGAGGCATACCAGCACGACTTGCGTTATCTGCTGGATTTCGTCAAGTCGAAGGATATGTCGGTGCTTGATGTGAAGTTGGAGGATTTGGAAGAGTTCTCCGCCAACTTGCATGACAAGCAGATGGGGGCGCGTTCCCAGGCTCGCATCCTGAGTGGCGTGCGCTCGTTCTACCGATTTTTAATATTGGAAGACTATCTGCAAGATGACCCGACGGAGCTGTTGCCGTCACCTCAGTTGGATGAGCATTTGCCCGAGTATCTGTCGGTAGAGGAGGTTGATAGCCTGGAGGCTGCCATAGACTTGTCCAAGTGGGAAGGTCAGCGCAACAAGGCTATCATTGAGGTGCTTTTTTCTTGTGGCTTGCGAGTCTCGGAACTTGTCAGCCTCAAGCTAAGTGATATTTTCGAGGAGGAAAAGTTTATCCGTGTCTTTGGCAAAGGCAATAAGGAACGCCTTGTCCCAATTTCCCAGAAGGCTCTTGATGAATTGCATTATTGGTATATGGATCGTAACCTGATGAAGATTAAGCCCGGCGAGGAAGATTATGTGTTTTTGAATCGTCGTGGCGCACACCTCACTCGTACCATGATTCTCATCGTGATCAAGAACGCAGCCAAGGACGCAGGCATCAAGAAGACCATCTCGCCCCATACATTACGGCATAGTTTCGCCACAGCTCTGGTTCGTGGAGGTGCCGACTTGCGTGTTGTGCAGGCTTTGTTGGGACATGAGGACTTGGGAACGACGGAAGTCTATATGCATTTGGATACTTCGGACTTGAAGAAGGAAATCTTAGAGCATCATCCTAGAAACATCAAGCATGAGGAAGGGTAAAAATGGTGATTCCTGTATGTCTGTGTGGTAAATCATGTGCGTCAGTCTGTGCTTGCTCGTTTATTTGTTGATTTTTTCAAGAGAAAGTATCTTTATCTGAAAAAATATGCGTAACTTTGCAGCCGCAAAATAATGATATATCAATAAATTAAGAAAGGAAAAGATAAATATGGCATATTTGTTTACATCAGAGTCCGTTTCTGAAGGACATCCTGATAAAGTGGCAGACCAAATCTCAGATGCGTTGTTGGACCAGTTCTTGGCTTACGATGAACATGCTCACTGTGCTATCGAGAGCTTCTGTACAACAGGTCAGGTCGTTATCATGGGCGAGGTACGCTCTACTGAATATGTAGATTTGCAAACCATTGCTCGCAAGACCATCAAGAATATTGGTTATACCAAGTCGGAGTATCAGTTTGACGGTGACTCATGTGGTGTCTTGACAGCCATCCATGAACAGAGCGATGACATCAATCGTGGCGTGAGCCGTGAGGAGGATGAGAACCAAGGTGCTGGCGACCAGGGTATGATGTTTGGTTATGCGACCAACGAGACTGACAATTATATGCCAGTGTCTCTTGACTTGGCACAGCTCATCATGAAAGAGTTGGCTGCTATCCGTAAGGAGGGCAAGGTGATGACTTATCTTCGCCCGGATTCAAAGAGCCAGGTTACCATCGAGTATTCAGACGACAATATTCCACAGCGCATTGACACCATCGTGGTTTCTACTCAGCACGATGATTTCATCAAGGATGCACAGGGCAATGACGATGACGACGCCATGTTGGCAAAGATTAGAGAGGATGTCATCAACATCTTGATTCCTCGTGTAAAGGCGCAATTGGGCGACAAGGTGTTGGCTCTCTTCAATGACGACATCAAGTACTTCGTCAATCCTACGGGCAAGTTTGTCATCGGTGGCCCTCATGGAGACACCGGTTTGACAGGTCGTAAGATTATCGTGGATACATACGGTGGCAAGGGAGCCCATGGAGGTGGTGCTTTCTCAGGCAAGGATTCTAGCAAGGTGGATCGTTCTGCGGCTTATGCGGCACGTCACATCGCCAAGAATATGGTGGCAGCTGGTGTCGCCGACGAGATGTTGGTGCAGGTAAGTTACGCCATCGGTGTTGCTGAGCCAGTAAGCATCTACGTGAATACATACGGACGTAGCCACGTCAATATGACTGATGGAGAGATAGCCAAGAAGGTAGCGCAGATGTTTGACTTGCGCCCAAAGGCCATCGAACGTCGATTGAAACTTCGTCAGCCAATGTATTTGGAGACAGCTGCATACGGTCACATGGGGCGTAAGAACGAGGTGGTGGAGAAAACATTCACCAGTCGTTATCATGAGACCAAGACCATGCAGGTGGAACTCTTCACATGGGAAAAGTTGGATAAGGTAGAAGAAATCAAGAAAGAGTTCGGACTCTAAAATATCTCTTGCCCAATATCTGGCAAGATAATAATCGTATAAGGGATGACGCAACAAGCAGATTCTATTACATTGGAAGCTCCTGAGGCAGAAGTGGCTCAGGAGCCTTTTAAGCATAGTGGGGGATTGACTCCGAAGCAAGTGCTGAGCTGGTTGCCTAAGAACGCAACGCCCGCTCAGCAAGACTCTATGGTCAGGGCTCACATCAAACCCAGTGAAATTCATTGGAGTGGGATGCCTGATACCTTGCATCTGCCAGGACATAAGCCAGGCAAGAGTTTTCGTGATGTCAGTTTGCCACAATATTACCGTGAGTCTTTCTTTTCTAAGGACTCGCTTTTCCATCCAGAGTTGAAGGGTGGAAGAATGGGCGTGGCAGGAGACCCTGTGCCCTATACCGTCGCAGGCGATGATTTTGTTACGACTTTATTGTTGCTCTGCTTCCTCTTGGCATGTGTCGCCTTCTCGAAGTCACGTCACTTTATCCTCCGTCAGGCCAAAACATTCTTCCGTACGCCAAGCTTTGGCACGACAGTGATAACAGAAACCTCCAATGAGTTGAGGTTCCAGTTGTTCTTGGCGTTGCAAACCTGTCTGCTCGTAGCCATTGGGTATTTCATTTATTCCAGGGCTTCCATCAGCGATACGTTTACGATAGACCAATATCAGGTAATCAGCATCTATGCGGGTTTTGTGGCAGTATATTTCCTGTTGAAGGCCATGCTTTATTCTGTGGTTGGTTGGGTGTTCTTTGATAGGAAAAAAAATGAACAATGGATGAAGTCATACCTCTTCCTTGTGTCGTGTGAGGGAGTCATGCTTTTCCCTGTCATCATGTTGCTGACATACTTTAGTTTTTCCCTCCAAGCGGCAGTGGTTTATACGCTAATAGTAGCCGGAATCATCAAAATACTCTCTTTTTATAAGAGTTTTATCATCTTTTTTAGAAGAAAAGGCACTTTTTTGCAAATAATTTTGTACTTTTGTGCCCTCGAAGTGGTACCTTTCTTCGCCTTGGCGAGCGGATTGGTATTGATTAGTCATTATTTGAAAATAAACTTTTAGGACAAAATGATAAAGAAGATTTTAGTTTCTCAGCCAAAACCAGCGAGTGAAAAATCTCCATATTATGACATTGAGAAGGAGTATGGTGTGGAATGTGTATTTCGTCCATTCTTCAAGGTTGAGGGACTTACAGCCAAGGAATTCCGTCAGCAGAAGATTAATCTGCTCGACTATACCGCAGTAGTTTTCACCTCTCGTCATGCAGTGGATAACTATTTCAAGTTGGCCAAGGAAATGCGCATTACCATTCCTGAGGATATGAAGTATTTCTGTGTGATAGAGACCATCGCCCTTTATATCCAGAAGTATGTGCAGTATCGCAAGCGTAAGGTGTTCTTTGGTGATACCGGCAAGATTGACGGATTGATTCCTCAGATGGCGCGCCACAAGACTGAGAAATATCTCGTTCCATTAAGTTGCGTTCATAATGATGATATCAAGAAGGCTCTTGATGAGAAGAACCTGAAGCATACGGAGTGTGTGATGTATCGCACGGTAAGCAATGACTTCACTGAAGAGGAAATCAAGACTTTCGATTATGACATGATGATTTTCTTTAGTCCTACGGGTGTGAAGGCTTTGAAGAAAAACTTCCCTGCCTTCAAGCAAGGTGATATCGCTGTCGGTGCCTTTGGCCCTGCTACCGCCAAGACTGTTGAAGACGAAGGCCTTCGCCTGGACTTGGAGGCTCCTTCCAAGAGATTCCCGTCCATGACGGGTGCCTTGAAGGATTTCTTGGAAAATCATAATGAGTAAATAAGGGGAATTCTTTCGAGATGACCTCTGCAAAATAATATTCTTTAATGTCAGAACAAAAGACTTTTGCATTGCCAAAGAAGGAAAGGTTGTGTAGCAAGACGCTCATAGACCAACTCTTCCTGGGACATTCCAACAACAAGAAGGTGTGGCCTCTTAGGGTGGTGTATCAAGTCGTCGAGCGTAAGGGCGAGAATGACCCACAGGTGGAAGTCTTGATGAGTGTCTCCAAGCGTTATTTCAAAAGGGCTGTGAAGCGCAACCTGGTGAAGCGTCAGTTGCGTGAGGGCTATCGCTATCATAAGTCGATACTGACCGATGTGCTGGCTCCTCATTCTGATGCCAAGATCTTGTTGGCTTTTATCTGGCTGTCTGGGCATGTGCATGACTCGGTGGAAGTTGAATTTGCCGTGAAAGATGCCTTGCGCAAGGTGGCAGATAGTTTGGAGTTTAACCCTGCAGAGCCTGTAGAATAGTGGAGGGTATGGATTTCTTGCGTAAGGCATGGCGTTGGCTGACAAAAGTTCTTGCCTGGATTTTGGTTTTGCCAATACTTTTCTATCAGAAGTGTATCACTCCTTATACTCCTCCATCGTGTCGCTTCACACCGACTTGTTCTGAGTATGCCAGGCAGGCCATCTTGAAGCATGGTCCTTTCAAGGGACTGGCTTTGGCTGTCTGGCGAATATTAAGATGCAATCCATGGGGTGGTTCGGGTTATGACCCCGTGCCGTAAGTTTCCGATAATGTTTCGGGTCCCACATACATATTATATAATATATAAAAAGAATCTCATTCTATGGCAAAAAACTTTGTTGAAGAATTGAAATGGCGTGGTATGCTGGCGCAGATGA
>ERZ808278.168-NODE-168-length-54762-cov-4.421061_pt1 | contig 54762 bp, 40 predicted proteins | sample MGYA00521239_ERZ808278 | MGnify/ENA primary metagenome ERZ808278 (study PRJEB31516, sample SAMN03275600) | gut metagenome | biome: mammalia-associated habitat; material: feces | host: Papio cynocephalus | place: Kenya | collected 2012-07-17 ... | reverse complement strand
ACTAACTGCTGGATTCTTTCGAGGTCTGGCAGTTATTTTTTGTACGAAAAAGGAGGTGCGCACTAATTTCTTAGTGCGACACCCCCTCTGCTTGATTTCCGAGCTGAATTTCTTCGTTTCCGATAAGCAAAAGGTTCTTAGATATTGTTTTCTTGGGTTTGTCAGGTATTTTTCTCCTTTTCTGTTTTTATTTAGCCGACTTTCAAATGCCGTTAGGCATTTGCCAGATACGCACTTTATAATACAAAGTACAACTGGTTAGGGGATGCCCCTAAGACCCCTTATTATCGGGTGTGACTATAGGTTTTGGAGGCAGTTTGAGAATGTGAGGGTAAGTTTTACTGGTGGTAAGTTTATGGTATTTTGGGCATGAAAAAAGTACCTACAGGATTTGCGGGTACTTTCTTTTCACAGCTTAAATATTTGCTCTCAAAATATCTGCAACACTATTTAAAGCTTTTTTTGTTATTTTATATTTATTCCATTTATCTTTCAATGCAGTTATAAATTCCTTATTTAACTCAAAATTATGTTCTTGCATCTCGATAACCATTTCATTAAGAATATTAATAAAATCTTCTGTTTTAGTTACTTTCTTTAACTCATGATGTATTTTGATTAATTCATTTGATGATAGCATAATCTTCTTCTCAGCTTTATTGGCATCTTGCTGTTTCAATGCAATTTTATCAGAAACTTCTTCATTTTTGTATGAATTGTCTTTAATTTTCTCAAGTTTTTTTACATAGATAGTTTGTTCATATTCTGTTTTCAAAACCCTAATAAGCACCTTTATATTTTTATAAGAATTATATTCATTTTCTATTTCACATAATGTAACTTTTCCGAATGGTAGTAATATTAATGAATCGCCTTTATTCATTTTAAATACCGTATCTTTTCCAAATAACGGAAGTTTCTTGTCATGTAATGATATACAGTCCCTACCACTAATCAATAAATCTATCAATTTGTCAAACATATTGTAGTCTTGTACCATTCTCCACTCTAGAGGAATCCAATCAACTCCATACAATGCACCAAATAGACCGCCTACCATGGATGCAATTGTATCCGTATCAGCATTACGTAAATTGGCTGCTTCAACTAAACCCCTTACTGGATCATCAGCATATTTAGAAAATAGATATATGCAAATTACAGCAGTATTATTACCTGCACCATTACATTCCTTGTTGAAACACCCTAATTTTGTTAATGTTTCATTACCAATATCTAATACCCCTAAATCAATTCCCCTTTTAGCTACTTCTAATAATTCAAGTGTCTCATGAACAATACTATTCCATAACTCTCTATAATCCTCATGCAATACTCTCTCGGCACATAATATCCAATTATCAAAATTATTTACACTCGGAATACTACTCCAATATACTTTATTATCAATCATATCTTGAATTAACTCACCGTATCCTAATGTACTTTCTTTTGTCAATATATACTGTATACCATATGCATAAAGCATCCCTCCCAATAAGGCTCTTGGATGACCATGCGTATACATTCCGTTTAGAACTACTTGTTTCATAATCATTGAAATATCGTTTTCATTACAAAAAACATGAGGCATTATCCTCATTGCAACACCATTACCACCAGCCATAAAATATCTTTTTACATCATTGTAGGAGTTTGTTTTCTCATCCCATGGATGATTTCCCTTTTTCCAGCATTCAGCCGCCCTTTTGGTAGCTCCTCCTCCTCCCCTTTCATATACTAGCCAAGTAGGTAGTTCTGACTGCATAAAAAAAGTACTCCATTTACTTCCTTTTAACAAACTTCTTAAGGTAGCTATAAGAAGTTGAGTGTCATCACTATATTCACCAGCAGCAATTTTTTCTTCGTGTGGCCAGAATCTTCCTCCACTTTTTCTTCTCCATGAAACAAAATTTTTATTATAACTATTTTTCTTATGATTAATATTTCTACTATTCTGTTCATTTGGCCAGCCTAAAGCATCACCAATTGAAGCTCCTAACATCGCTCCCGTATACTTAGTCTTTGCTAGCATCGTCATTCAATTCAGCCTCCTCATATTTAATTTCTAATGGAGCCTCGCCATTTCTAATTTTTCTACTCGTAACATCTGAAAACAATTCAGGGGACACATAAATATCAAATTGCGGAACATCATTTAGTAACTTCCATTCTGCTCCTTTTAGTTTAGCATTTTTCTCACTATCTAAAGCAATTCCAGTAATATATTCTCTCGGTATATTCTGAAAAACAAGTACCTCAGCCTGATCATCCGTTGGTGCATTCCTTAACATCCTTGGTGTTCTAGCCCGTGGATATTTAGCTTCTGGTATGCTATCTTCATAAATTTTTCTAAATCCATCATAGCCTGACTCAATGTATTTTCCTCTTGCTGTTGCTGCATTTACTGGGCAAAACATAGTTGTATCCCAAGTCATAACAATAGGATCAATGAAAATAATAGCCCAATCTTTAAATAAAGGATTATTGTCTTTCACTCTTTTGTAATACCAATAATTTGGATATTGAATTGAGCAGTTTACATACTTAGTCTTTCCATCATAACGTTCCTTATCATTCTGTACCAACACATCTTCATCAATAAAATCTACTGCTTTTATCCCTTCACTTGAATTTAAGATGTGTAACAATTTATTTGTATGCACAAAATGACATAATCTTGTTATCTTTCGTGAGGATATATCATTTTGTATTTCAATTATACTCATAGATTCTCCCTCTCATCATATAACATTTCAGTATTCTCTGGTAATAACTCTGTCTTTTCTCCCGAACAAGTAATAATTAATCCTTTTTTAGCACGTGTTACCGCAACATATAACAATTTGACTTCTTCTTTTAATGCTTCCTCTCTACTTTCTAATGCGGTTATCCTATCTTGACTAGGCAGTTCACTAGTAGAACAAAATGGAAGTATTACAGTATCAAATTCTAATCCTTTTGCCGAATGATACGTTCCAATTGATAGTGGAGCATTATTATTTAATGCTTGCATTTTGCTTTTTAATACTTGTGGTCTTATACCTATTTCTCTTACCATACCATCAATTTCATCAACCTTTTTCCTGCTTCTTACTAATATAGCAATCAAACCATTTCTAGGCATTTTACTAACGGTATCTTTCAACCATTCTATTTCTTGTACTTCATCATCAAATTTTACTAATGCCGGTAAAGGCGAAGAAGCTTTTGGCATCACAGGCTCAACTAAATCAGATTCCCCAGCAAAATACTTAGATTTTGCAATAGCAAGAGCAAGCTTAGCAATTTGCTTACTATTTCTATAATTTCTGTCAAATCTCCATATTTCCTTATTGTTAACATTTAATCCAGCAGAATGCCATGATACCCTATTTCCATAAATCTGCTGTCCTACATCACCAAAAAAAGTTAAAGAACCATCTGCTGGTATAGCTTTGATTAAAGATTTGAGCATTACTGGTGACAAGTCTTGACCTTCATCTATTACGATATGTTTATACATTCGACGGCTATTATCATTTGTAAATTCGTCCAACACAGCACTCGCCATGTCATCCCAATCATAGAGGTAACCCTCTGATGTTCTAACATTCTTATACTCCTCATATACCATATAGAAATATTTTCTATTTTCTCTAATAATTCTAGTCCCAACTCTTCCAATTCTTTCTGCACATTTATACTCTTCTAAAGATTTTATACCCATTTTTTGGATCCAACTAATTTCCTCAAGAAAAACTTCTCCATCTCTTTTAAGTGTACTATTAATCCCTACATTCCTTATTACATTTCTTTGAGCCTCTTTTACTAATATTAATTTTCTATTTTCTCCATCTTCCATTCCAGAAACAATCAAATTACGCCCTTTCATCTTACCTCTTGCATTAAGATATCCACGTGCAAAATGATGATAATTTCTAACGTCTACATTACTCAACTCTCCTCCTGCAATAGCCTCTAAGTATTTCACCAAAGTTTTATTGAATGTTAATAACAAAACCTTTCCATCATCTGTTATGCTAGATAAATACTTTGCACGATAAATCGCAAGTGTTGTTTTTCCACTTCCCGCAGTTCCTAGAACTACCCTATGTCCTTCTGGTGGTAAATCCATTACTTCTATCTGAATTCCTTCTGCTTGTGGTAATGCCATTATACTCTCCTCCTGGTTTATTCAATTAAAATTATCATCCTTTGTAAAATTCCATTTTTTTCATTATACCACTTTATTTTCCACATTCCAATTTCATTTTAAACAAAATAAATTCAATAGTTCCTAGCATTACTCCACCACCCCCCCACCACCATCTCCACCTATCTCCCGTCTTTGACAGTTCTGGTACCGTCACTTCTCTTACATTTTCTATCTCCGCCATATATTCAATGTATTTTGTTGTCCCATCCACATATTCAAACACAACTTCCATAACATCATCACAAAGCACATACCCATCCAAAGCCTTCGTTTCCACCAGATAATACTTCACATACTCCACGAATTCTCCATTTTCATATCTTCCAATTTCATAATCCATAGACTCCGCAAAGCCATTCTCATCAGTAATTAATGTTCCCAGTACCGTTCCATCCGTACTTCTAGCTTCAAACTCCACTCCTTTCAATGCCTTGCCTGTCATACCATCTGATTTTTGCAAGCGTATCTTTCCCTTTGCTAAGTCATCTTTCATAACGACGTGTTGCAATTCCTTTGTATCTAAAACCTCAAATACAATATCCTCTGCAATCACATAACCAAAAGGTGCTGCCTCTTCTTTTAAAATGTATTTTCCCACTGGCAGCCTCTCAATTACATGTCCTTCCTTTGATGAAACCCATTGTTCAATATGCTCGCCTTCCATATTCCATAAGGAAAGCTCTGCCCTACTTAACACATTTTGACCAGAATAATCCATTTTTGTAATCTGAACCTTTGTAGGATAATTTACAAGTTCAAGATCTACCTCTTGCAACTTCTACCTTGCCCCCCCTGATATTCTGTCACAAACTCAAACCGTTCATCAGATAGTACATACCCATCCACTGTCTTTATTTCTTTCACATAGTAACTTCCTAATGGAAGCTCTGTTATAAATTCAGCAACTCCTTTCTGATCCGTAACCGCTATCTCAATAAGACTATCTTTATTTAATATAACTTCATTTTTTGTATTTAGAATATCATCCTTTGCATACAGTCCAAATGTAACACCTTCTAAATGCTCACCCGTTTCTGCGTCTGATTTCACTATCCTTACTTTTAACTTTTCCTTGACATTCTCAACATCAATTCCCGCATATATAACTTCTGTATCCTGATTTTGGTAAGCTAATTCAAAATGAATCGGCTCTGAATCCAATACATAGCTATCGGCAGTTTTGGTTTCCGTTAAATAATACTTTCCAAGAGGTAAGCCTTCAATAGATGCAACACCTGTTTCATCCGTTACTAATTCCGCTACCAGTTCTCCCTTTTCATAAAATACCTGTGTTCCATCTACATTTCTAATATCCTCATCTGCATACAGTTCAAATGTTACCCCTTGCAGACTCCCAGTTACATAACCGAACAAATAGGATAAATAATTTCCATTTGCTATTACTGGATCGGCTGTATCTAAAAACTCTCCTTCCTTATTCAAAATAATTGTGCCTGTTGGAACCTCATCTTCCATTATAATAGTTTGCACATCACCCGTATCTGCTATTGTAAATAAGACATCATCTGCTTTCAGGTAGCCATGAGGAGCTGATTCTTCTCTCAAAATGTAGGATGCTCCTATTTTCAATCCTTTCACCACATGGCTTTTGTTGGATTGACTTACCCATGATTCCAAGATTGTTTCATTTTCATCCAATAAACAAAGTCTAGCTCCTTCTATCATTTTGCCTGTATTCTTATCGATTTTCTGAAACTCCACTGTTATCGGCAAATTCGAGCAGATTACTTCCTTTGATGTAACCGAAATGTCTTGTCATTCATACGTTAATGGAACTTCGATTCGATCTTCATTTATAATGTAACCAACAGGAGCTCTTATTTCTTTTATATAGTACGTATAACCTAATGGCAGATCTATTGAAATAGATGCTACTCCATCTTCTCCAGTAACCACTGTTTCAAGTAATGCATCCTTATTAACAATTATCTTACACTGTTATTTTTAATAGCAGAAGCTGCATAAAAACCGAATTCTGCTCCTGCCAATGGCTTTTCATTTTCACTATCCTGCTTCACAATCTTAACCTTTGCTTTCTGCCTTGCATTCGTTATAGATGTAGATGCCGCAGAAAACTCTACGGTCTGACCTTTATAGGATATGGTTACAAGCTTCTCATTTGCATTTATCTTGTAACCATCTGGTGACTTGATTTCTGCTACACTGTATGTTCCAAGTTCCAGATTTTCTAATGTTACAGAACCATCTACACCTGTTACTAAGCGTTTTGCTACAATGTCACCCTTAGGATACTTTTTCGTACCATCTGCGCGATAAATATTCTCTCCTGCAGTTACCCTGAATTCCGCTCCTGGCAGATTACCTGTTTCATACATGAAATTCATGCCGTCCCATCCTGTAAGTACCTGACCTTTTTTATAAATGGTAAGACGTCCTTTCTGTCCTTTATCCTTTACAGTCAATGTAGTCACCTCATCAGCCTTAACGGTTAATGTATAAACCGTGGAACTAAGAACATAATTTGCTGGTGCTTTTATCTCTTTTACATAATAAGTACCAACATTTAAATGAGATGATTTTGCATATCCTTTCTGGTCCGTTGTCAGTTTTTCTACTACACTGGTACAGCCTTTGTCTTTATAAATGCCATAAACAGCTCCTCCCAAAACATTTCCTGTGGAACTGTCCTTTTTCACAATTTCTCCATAACCAATAGGATTTGTCTTTAATTTCAAATAAGCGAAAACTGACTCACTATCTGGAACGGTACTAATGAATTCCTGATAACGACTATTTCCACCTGGCAAACTCCAAAAAACACAATTTCCTGTTACTTTAACGATTCCATTCCTTGCCGTTAGAGTAACGTCCGATGTTCCTGTCAAAGTATTTTTCGTATAAAATGTAAGCTTATCCTCACTTCGACTCACCTTATAGCCATCTACTGATACTGTATAATTTGATAAAACCTTATTGGTATCGGATAATGTTACTTCATATCGACTATTTTCCTTACTCCATTTCAGTTCAAATGTTTCTGCATTTGTTTTCGCTGATACGGAAAAACTTGGCCTTTTTACTTCTAATGCTGTCAGCATCTTTTCTTTTAGAGCTAGATAGTAATTGTAAGATTCACTTGAACTTGATGCTGAAGCACATAATTTCTTTGCTGCTGAATTAGCAGCTGACGTATTGAAAACCTCCTTTTCTATAATCCAGACCATTGCCTGTGTTGCAATGTATTTATTTTTCTGGGATTCTGATGGCTCACTTGTATTCGTTGCATGAAATCCATAGTACATACAATATTCAAGATACTTTTTCTGTTCTGATGTAAGGGATGTTATCGGTGTATTGGAACTAACCATGTTCTGCCCATTATTAGCTGATTTGGCATAATTTAAGCAATATGCGGTTTCACCGTCAATCATTGCATAGAGTATTTTTCCATGATCATAAATGGAACCGAACTCGGTGATTAGTCCCGTATCTTTTACAGAGGCATACCAGATAACAAGCCTGTCACTGGAGCTTGCTGCATGAATATTTGTGTATCCCTGGAGTATTTGTATGCATAAGGCAAGTAATAGTACAATTGATATTTTTTGCTTTTGTGTCATGTTTCCTCCAGTAGTTTAATGTTTCACCCCCAGCCGGGTCCCGTATAATAGCTAACAGCTTTGCTGTGCATTGCTCACTGTCTATCTTAATGCCTATTTTAAGATTTCAAGATGCTACTCTCTGAAAATGCTATATCAGCTGAAATTCAGGTGTTCTAACTAGTTACTGAATAATAGACGTTTTTATGACTATTTATGTATTGCTGCGGCTCTCTATCATTAGGCTTTGGGGTGATGGGTCATGGCTCAAGCTCTCAATCACCTTCTGCGGGTTGACAGGGTAACTAGTTATCTTTTATACGGTTGTCCTATTTGGTTATCATGGTTCGTAGGCGTGTTTCCTATGGGTATGATAACTACAAGTGGGTGTATGGAAGAATTACCCAAAAGGAATAGAAAATCTTTTTCAAAAAATGCTTGACACATGTAGATGAATTGAGGAAATAATATTGATACGATTTAAGGAAAGGAGATTTAAATTTATGAGATATGAATTTCAGAAAGAGAAAAAAATGGTAGGAGACTGGAAGTTCTACAAGAGGATAAATCATACATTAAATTACTTCTGACAACCCTTTTTAAGTTTTCAGTTATTTTTTTAAGTCTCACAGTTGCTTTGAAAACCATAGAATTAATTATTCAAACATCTTCCCATAATATTGATTTAACTTTAATCATTAAACAACTTTGTCAATACGTATTCTCTATAATAACTGGATTGGCATTTTTCCAATCTGATATAGATAGTGTTAAATGTCTTTATAATGTCATTCATAAAGGCTCAATCTGTAGTATTTACTCGACATTATATTATCTAAAAGACATAACCTTGCTATTATTAGAAGCATGTATACAATCCACCTATTTTCTTATTAATCATTTACCCTTTAAGCTAAATAAACTTGCGGAATGTAAATTTATACAAGAAATGAGACATTTTGAATTTCAACAAAAGGAATACATATTCCCTAATAAAGTATACGAAAACAAGAATAGGAAAATTATACAAACCATATCTGCCACATGTCCTTTTTGCGAAATAAAACCATATGGGAAAATGAAACTTTGGGAAAATACTTCCGCTAAGCAAACGGAACACAGATATGAATTTATTTGCACTCATCAACAGTCACATCATATGCCTTATGACCATAAAAAGATATACCGTTATAAGAAAAAACATTCGTAATGCTTATAAGATTGTTGTATGCTTAATAGTACTTCGCCTTGCTAGAAGTCAAATATAGAACCTTAACAGAAAGGCATTTTATTATGTCAAACAGCGACGTAGAGCCATCGCCGTCACTGTTTGACATCTACATATGGATAGCGTAATGTAAAATAATTCCAAAACTACTCATCCATAGAACACCTATATTCCCAATTTGTATTTTCTTAGGACAAAATATTTCCGTTCTTTATTCGCAGGAATTTTCATGTCTGCACATGATTATTTTTTCTACTCTTGACACGTAAAAATTTGCAGTTCTGGATTAAACCACTTTTACTACTCTTAATCCGAAAATTTTGTACGTAGTAAAATCGGCTATCTAACCCGTTGCGCTCCCATCAATTAGAACAAACAACTCTCATATGAGGTCTACCGCCTATATCCAAAGAGTATTCTATTTCACAAACCTTATCTTGACGATTATGACTAACAATATAGTTAATAAGTTCCTTTTCACTCTCGGTAAAATCATCCATTTTCATTACACTGGTCCAGTAAAATTTATCAACCCTAGCAAATCTTTTGATAAGTTGATAGGGCATTTTAAACAGACATTACTTATAGAATAGGCAAGCTCTTTTTTCCAATCTGGCATCAGATTCATCCTCTGCTCTATCTGCTCTTGATTGAAAAATACTTCTCTTGCTTCATAAAGCTTACTAAATTTTCTGTTGAATCAGATTTTAGTAATTCTGAATCAATACACAGTACCTCTGCAAATTGCTTCACCCTTTTTTGAGGTACTCCTTTAGTTTTAGCTCGGTATACTACTCCAAAACTAACATCCAATAATACAGCTATATCTACCATACTAATTCCATATATATACTTTATCGCGTCAAAAATATTGATTGGTATAGCTTTCCCATCAGCGAACTGTTCACTTTGCGTTGTAAATTCATCATATGATATTTTACACTCATTGAATTGTTCACGTAGAAAACGTGGCGCACATGTTATATTCTCTAAGAAAAAATCAAAATCTGCACTCCACCCCTCACAGGTCTTTGTCGCATCGGTTATTTCTTCACCATATTGATATGTACTACCAGATCCAGCACATATACCATTAATATTGAATTCACATGTGCTACATTGCTTTTTTAATTCCATGCATTATGTCTCCTTACTCATTTTCTTACTCAGTTCAAAATAACATACCACTTTTCGCTATCTTTTACCATTATATCACACATATATTTAGCCGTCTTCCTTGTTATATCACGGCTTGCCCTTTATATTATAACAAGAAACGAATATAATACAGATAGGAGCAAAACCATATTATTCAGGCTCTGCTCCTCCAAAAGAAATCTTTTTTCAATATTAGCTATTAGCACCAACTTAAACACAATAATCAGGCTCATAGTTTCTACCCCAAATAAACGGATCTGGAATTGCTTTCTTAGAATGTTCACATCGTACAATATGCTTTGGCTCAACTGCCTTTACAGAGAAAGCAATATCATCTATATTACCTCTATTACAACATTGTTCAATATCCTGAACAGCTGTACAAGAAATATCTTTAAGTGGTATATCACAACAAAAATAGTAGGTATTCCTACTTTCTTTAACTTATCTCTGCACCCAAGTCTCATCTCCACAGTATTAGTGAACTCACTCCCATATATCAAATAATGCCCTGCTCTTGTCAAAAGACACTCTTTGTTCATTTGCAGCCATACTTTTTTGTGTATATCTTCCAAATCAGTCCACTCATCATTTAATATTAGAACTGCTTTATCCTGAGTTATCTGGTCAGATATTATTCTCTCTTTAATATCCTTTAATGCCAAATCATAATCAATTGGCTTTATTCCCAACTTTAAATAATCGCTAATTTCTAGTGGCCTACATGCATGATAAGCTCTTAAATGTGTAAATTCATCTAGTCTGATTTCATGTGTTTTATCTAAATGTTCCTCCAAGATGAACACTTTTCTTTCCAAATCAATTACCATAATCCCATCTATACTAAAATGACTATTAATTATTTTTTAAACTTCTTTAGCTATACCTCCTTTTCAAACAGAAGTACTTTTCCTGGATTTGAAAACTTATCTAGGTATCCTTCATCCAATCCCAGTAACTCTTCAACCATATCACTATTTATTGATAATCCATGCTTTTGCAATACTCTCATAAATTCACTTCCTGTTATTTTTCTATCCTCAATAAGCATTTTCATAGCATGTTTTAGATATCTTGGCTCACAAGCAGCAACTTGTTTATCATATGGTTCTTCTTTTATATAGCCATCATTCGACCTTTGCTTCATCAGATATTGATACTGATTCATCGAAATTGCACCTAATTGCTTTGCTCTAACAATTAGTGCAGCTGCAGAGACCCTATACTTCTCTTTCAATTCCACATAGAATCTAAACTCAGTCTTTCCTCGCCCTGCCAAATCATTTAGAAACATATTCTTTGGAACAAGTAAAGCCCCTGCAAATTGATTCATATACTGTTCCATATTTTTATATTCAAGTTTTGTAAGTTCTTCTACCTCAAATAGCCCATCTGTTAGAACATGTCCTAATTCATGCGCTGCGCTAAATTGTTGTCTGAAATAGTTTCTATCATTTCCCAGAACAACAATCGGCACAACGCAATTATTAATCATTTCAACATGACAATAAGCATCGATATCATTGTTTGAATCGAATGAATTTGCTATAATTATTCCATGTTGTTCCATTACATCAATAATATTCAAAATCGGCTGATCACCTAACTGCCAATGCTGCCTTACATAGTGTGCTAACTCTTCCACATCTAATAAATTATTTACTCCAATATTAAATTCAGGAAAAGTTATATATTCTTCAATCCCCTCATAAATTTTGGCCAATAATTTAACCTTTTCGATTTGCATTTTCCTATTTTTAGCTGTCGTTGTTGATAATGATCTAAAATAGGTATTGCCAACCGTTATATCACTCTCATCTTCCTCATAAAAATACTCTCTTGGGAAACCTAATAAATTCACTATGCGAAATAAATTTTCAACCTTAGGTTCAGTCTTATTATGTTCAAACTGAGACACAGATTGCGTCGTTACGCCTATTTCCTTTGCAACCTCTCCTATTGTCATTCCTCTAAACTGTCTCGCTGCTCTTAAACGTTCTCCATTAAATGAAGATTTTGCATAACGCATAGTTACACCCTCCATACTTGTTCTCATCGCAATAATTCAATGCTTTTTTCTTATGTGTTCTTTCAGTTGTCTACTAACATCATTTTTTCACAAATAACTACTTGTCATTTCCATTCCCACCAACTTTTTCTTGTGTCTTTTGCTCTTTCAGAGTAAGATTTATTGGATGCTCCTTAAATTCAAGATTAATCTCAGCATTTTCTTGAGCTACTGGTTCAATAACACTTGTTTCGTATTCGTAATGGACGTTAATAAACTCATTCCATGATTCACTATACATTGTATCCAAATTGAAAGTAGGAATTATACATTGAATGTCTTGTACCTTTCCCTTTTGCTGATCTACAACAACAATTGCATATCTTTCAATTTCACCGATAATCTTAGAAGTCATTTCTTCTAATAACTTCTTTAGTTCATTATCAGTATCTTCATCCAACGGTAATTCCTTAAAAAAGCTCATCTGCTCATATACTGGCTGATACGTTTCCTTTAAATTATCATTCAGTTTACTTAAGATATTTACATAATGAGATAACTTATTTTCAGGTTTCTTGTTCTGTAAATTTGTAAAATTCTTATACCTCATAAATGTATATAGATATTTTGAATTTTCATCGTAAATATATAACGCATGCCATAAGCCACGTTTGATTGTATTTACTTGATAGCCCACTTGCATAAAGTTCTTATCCAATTCTGTAAATATAAAATCCCATAACAAATGACCTCTTGCGTTATGAGTTCTTGTCGGATGTTCCTTTTGCATTTCATTATAAAGATACTCCGCATCCTCAAATGAACGAATAATTTTTCTAATGTCTTTCTCTCCAATTGGAATTTTCTTTCTGTAATATTCCATTCATTTCTCCTTTCATATAACTTTAGTATTACAAAAATGTCCAATTTCATAAACTTAATCTTTTTACATTGTATTATTGAATACAATTAAATCCCTAAATGAAATTAGTTTTTCCATTAATGTATTACATTCTCATATTACTACTTTTAGAAAAAAAATCAAGTATATTTTTTAATTTTAACAAAAATTAAATTTTTATTACCTTTTTCAATGACATTTAAAGCTAAAAGGGACAATATTCATTTTCAGAAATATTGTCCCATCTAATCCATTTCCATCTATTACCTAATAATCTTCATATTTTTGTACTTTTTCTTATAATCATATGAAAATTTATGTTTCTTTTGTTGATTACATCTTAACACATATGTACTATTCTTGGTATCAATTAAAAAATGCATTTTTCCTATTGGCTTTAGCTCACAGTATGGGCATTTAGCATATTTTAATTCATATATCTTACCATCAAAATTCTGATAGACCCCCTTCGGAGATAGATAACGGCTATTACTATCAAAGACACTATTTTCTGGAGTCTCACCTTCCGAGGAAAAAAATGTTGAAATCGCCAAAAGGATTGTATCTAAAATTAAGCCTAGAATTTTTCCAATTAAACCAAGTGGAGATTTCAAATACCTAATTATTCCTTTTTTCTTCAACGCCAATATAATTATGCTTCCCTCTAATGCTGTTATTACTAATCCAATTGTAATTGCTGATGTAATTAATAACAGACTAATAATAATTATTTTATACATTTGTTGTAATTCATAGTTATTCAGTACCCAAAAACTTGCCAATGCAAGTATTGCTGATATAACCGCCAATAACAATTCTTTACATCTTCCAAATAGTAACTTCCTTATTGACGTTTCTTTCATATTGATTTCTGGTTCTATTAACTCATCACTTCGCGCATCAGAGTTACTACTGATAACAAAAGTATTACCATGAACATTAGCTCTTATGGAAATACTATTATCTATAATACTTCCATTATTATTCTGTTTAATATTAATGTCTCTCAATCTAACCTCCTTTATAAACTATAAACATTTGTTCTATTTCAAAATAGCATATGCTAAATACATTGTCAATTACAAATTCCTCTATTTCATTCACAAACTTTACATATTATTATTCACTTAATTCATCTCACTATATAACCCCTATTAGAACTAATTACCTACTCATTCCAAGCCTCAATCAACCCCAGCACCTCCATATTGGTAACCCCATCATTCTCTCCCTTTTCCTCACACAACGCATCTCCATTTCCGTTTCCTACACCCCAAGCTCCTGCAAATCCCCCGGCATAAAATGCTCCTAGTGCCTTAAACACTGCCTCCTGCGTTATTTCAAATATTCTTTTCAGCAGTTCTTCCCTCTCCCTCTGCTCCTTATCATCTTCAACAATCAGCTCTCCACCACCTTTAAAATACGCATCTAACGCCTGAATCACAAACTTATTCCTTGATCCATACACATCACTATCCATTTTACAAAGATATTGGTACACGCGCAGATGCTGTTCATTTTCTAGGTTAAATCTTAAAGAAGAATTCACAATATTTTCTTTCGCCATGCCTATAATCCTGCCTTTCCACGCATACTCATTTTAGTCAGATATTCATAACCTTTTGCATTCGCACGTATATCTTCAATGTAATGGATATTTGGTCCCTCCATCTTGCCAAAATGCTTCATCACGCTTGCTCCACCACCAACAAATATAATCTGAGAAACATTACTGTTAAACCCAAGCTCTTTTAGCGTATTATAGATCCTCTCTGTAAACTCCCTCAGCTTACGTGTAATAATATCCACAACAGCCCCATAACATTGTGGATAAATCATAACTTTTTGGATTCGGATGTTAAAATGTTCCCCTTCAAATTTAAAATGCACTTCATTCTGTCTTGAAAGATAATCGACAAACTCTCTTTTCTCTGCTCCAAATCTAGTGAGGGGAAGTCCAACACCCATAATAACTTTTGCCCTATTTCTACCTCTCAACTTTAGTTCTTTTGCCAATGCAGCCAACGTCAGTATATAGTAACTTTCATCCACAACTTTGGTATCTTTGACTTCCATTCGTCTTGTCCCTACTTTGTAATAAGCATTCTGATACTCAACTAGATTGTCCTGTAATGCAGGCTCTGTAGCCATTTCCTTAACTCCTGACACAAATATCTGATTAGCTGTCTTAATATTGCTTCATCCGTGGTCAATTCCAATAACTTCGATTCTTTCTTCTGTCATACTTTTTTACTCCTTTGTCATTTCCTAGCTTTTTTATACTGCATATTCATCTTTCGTAGTTAATCCATTTTGCATATCGTAATTCACTTCAGCTCTGTAATAGCTACTAATTGTTGTTGATGCATTGTACAACATGGCCAGTAAGTAGCCTTTGATATTACGAATCTTGTTTGTGGTCTTACCAAGACAATCAATTATATATTCAATATGCATAGCATTAATTTTTAGCAATCTTCCTTTTACAAGCTGATAAGGTATATCTTTTGAGCCAATACGAACGGTATCGCACTGAACACAGATCGCCTCTAACATTAATTCCAGTATTTCTTCCAGATAATAACGTTCACCGATACTTAATTTATCCATTAGATAATCAAATTCCATATTGTCATCGGGTGATGATTCTGTTACATTTGAAACAAAATTCTTCACATAAATCAATTTTGGCTTTCCTAATCCCTGTCTTTTCTTCTCAATCAGTCCGATACTTGATTTTGTGTCTAATTCTTTCATAAGGTAACTTGCCTTACGTTCACTGCAAGAAAACACTTCCATTACATTTTCAAGGGTAAAGATAATATAGACTCAGTTCTCCTTGTCGATCCACTGATTCTTAACGGATAGACTCATTCTATCGAACATATAGCCATACAGAATTTTTGCATTGCTTGATAGCTGTTTGAATTTTTCATCTGTGAACAAAATCTTAGGTAATCTGATAAATGTAAACTATTCTGCCTCTTGTCCATAATAATAATCGAATTTCATGTTTTGTGTTCTCCTAACTAGCTTTCATTATTTGTGACAACAAATAGGGATCAAGTAGTAACACTTTTTGTAGTTTCACATAGAACTAAAAGTTTACTAATTGATCCTTGATTTCAAATCTACATAGGAATAACTGACTTTCTTCATAAAAATATTTTTAATATAACAAAGGGAAGCCAATCACTTCGCTTCCCTAGTAAAAATATCCAAAGATATTTATATTTGAATTGCTAAAACATTATTCTTCCAATCATTCACCTTTTTTGTCTCAGGATGATACTTTTTATATACTTCCAAGTAATCTTTCTGAATCACAAAAGGCCCAAGTTTTATCGGTGTTCTGCTTACCCCCTCTTGTTGTTGAGTGCAGCCTGAGCAGCAGCTAATCTAGCGATTGGCACATGGAATGGAGAACAAGATAATCAAACTTCGCCATCCCCTGTTTTACAGTCTTCCTAATTGGTACACCACATATACTCCAATCCCCAGCAACATATCACTAATGTAACCTATCAATCCTTGCTTGTTCTTTCTATCACACCAAATTGTAACAGCTAGTATTCCAGTAAACATAAACAAACCAATTATTCCAAAAGGCCTTAGCAACTGATTTTCCTGATATGAATAAAATCCTTCAAAGCCATCATTCCCCGTTATCATAACCCAGCAAACTAGTACAATTGGAGTGCCTACAATCCCTGTCACTCCACCATATAAAATGATTAAAATCTGTTTTATTCTCTCCATTGTTCTTCCTCTTTAGTTATATTTATTATATTTTGCAAAATATGCTCTGTATCATCAATAATTTACCCTCTCAATAGGAATAAATTTCATTGTCTTCAACATGAATTTCATTTAATGTATCCCTAAATCAATTAACATAAGCTTTCTAATTTCCTTCATATCTTTTTCCCTTCGCAAATTAAATTCTTTTACTTCTTTTTCTGACTGCGGATTTGCCATTGAACAAATCTCAATTGCTAACTCTCGGATTTTCTGTGGATATAATAATTCCATGTCTACTTTAACTATTGCATTTAATCTCAATATCTCATTATTCAATTCTGGCTCACTGTGACCGTTATATATACACTGACTATTCTGTGCAACTAATTTTTGTTGCAATAATATAAAGTTAAAGTACGCTTTTTTCTTGTCCTCAATTACTCTTTCTTCTCTTTGATTTTTAATCTGTAACTTTAATGCTTCTAAGTTATGTCTATGTGTTATATAGGATATAATAACCGATGGAATGGTCCCCACCAAAATACCCACTAAGCACACTATAATTTCTTGATTAAAAAATGCTTTCATATTTGTATTTTCCTCTCATGATAACTCATCATAAACTGTAGTGTTTTCCAATCCAAAAGCAGATGTTTTTTTTCTGTAAAACACCAAAAGGGAAATGATTTCTCATTTCCCTTTTGTAAAAATATCTTATTCACTATTCAATTATTTATTATTGATAGCAGCCTGTGCAGCAGCTAATCTAGCAATAGGCACACGGAATGGTGAACAAGATACATATGTTAAACCAACCTTATGGCAGAATTCAACAGATGAAGGATCTCCACCGTGTTCTCCACAGATACCAAGTTTGATATTTGGACGAGTAGCTCTACCTTTTTCAGCAGCCATTTGAACAAGTTGTCCAACACCGTTCTGATCTAATCTTGCGAATGGATCTGATTCGTAGATCTTAGCTTTGTAGTAAGAATCTAAGAATTTACCAGCATCATCACGAGAGAAACCAAATGTCATCTGTGTTAAGTCGTTTGTACCGAATGAGAAGAATTCAGCTTCTTCTGCAATTTCGTTAGCAAGTAATGCAGCACGAGGAATTTCGATCATTGTACCGATGTGGTATTCGATATCGGAATTCTTTTCTTTCTTAACTTGTTCTGCAACTTCTACAACAACGTCTTTAACGAATTTTAACTCTTTCTTTTCGCCTACTAATGGGATCATGATTTCAGGAACGATGTCATAACCTTTTTCAGCTTTTACTTCGATAGCAGCTTCCATAACGGCTCTTGTCTGCATCTTAGCGATTTCTGGATAAGTTACAGCAAGACGGCATCCTCTGTGACCCATCATTGGGTTGAATTCATGTAAAGCATCACATTTTGCTTTAACTTCTTCAACTGTTAAGTTCATATCTTTTGCTAATGCAGCGATATCAGCTTCATCAGTTGGAACGAACTCATGTAGAGGTGGATCTAAGTAACGTACTGTCATTGGTCTTCCCTCAAGAACTGTATACATAGCCTTGAAGTCAGCTTTCTGGAATTCGATTAACTGATTAAGAGCAGCTTCTCTTTGTTCTACTGTATCGGAAACGATCATCTGACGAATCTTTGGAATTCTGTCAGCATCGAAGAACATATGCTCTGTACGGCAAAGACCGATACCTTCAGCACCTAATTTAACAGCGTTAGCTGCATCTGCAGGAGTATCTGCATTGGTACGAACTTTTAATGTTCTGAACTGGTCAGCCCAAGCCATGATTCTTCCGAAGTTGCCACTTACAGAAGCTTCAACAGTCTTGATGTCGCCTAAGTAAATGTTACCTGTAGAACCATCTAATGATATGTAATCTCCCTCAACGATTGTTTCACCGCCAAGTTCAAATTTCTTAGCTTCTTCATCAATCTTGATGTCACCACAGCCAGATACACAAGCAGTACCCATACCACGAGCAACTACGGCAGCGTGAGATGTCATACCACCACGAACTGTTAAGATACCTTCTGCAGCATGCATACCTTCGATATCTTCTGGTGATGTTTCAAGACGAACAAGAACAACTCTTTCTCCTTTTTCATGAGCAGCTTTTGCTTCTTCAGCTGTGAAGTAAACTTTACCTGCTGCAGCACCTGGAGATGCTGGAAGAGCGGAACCGATTACTTTGCCTGCTGCTAATGCGTCTTTATCAAATGTTGGGTGTAATAACTGATCTAAGGATTTCGCTTCAATTCTTGTAACAGCTTCTTCTGGAGTGATCTTTCCTTCGTCTACTAAATCGCAAGCGATTTGAATAGCAGCTGGAGCTGTTCTCTTACCATTACGTGTCTGTAAGAAGTATAATTTACCTTCCTGGATAGTGAATTCCATATCCTGCATGTCACGGTAATGATCTTCAAGTTTATTAGCAATAGCCATAAATTCTTTGTAGCATTCTGGTAAATCTTCAGCTAATTTTGTGATAGGCTGAGGTGTACGAACACCAGCAACAACGTCTTCACCTTGTGCGTTGATTAAGTATTCACCATAGATACCTTTTGCACCTGTGGATGGGTTACGTGTAAATGCAACACCTGTACCAGATGTGTTACCCATGTTACCGAATACCATTGCCTGTACGTTTACAGCTGTTCCCCAGTCACCAGGGATATCGTTCATACGTCTGTAAACGATAGCACGAGGGTTGTCCCAAGAACGGAATACAGCTTTAACAGCTTCCATTAACTGATCCTTAGGATCTTGAGGGAAGTCAGCTCCCATAGCTTCTTTATATATAGATTTGAATTTTTCGATTACTTCTTTTAAATCATCAGCAGTTAAATCTGTATCGTATTTAGCGCCTTTTTCTTCTTTGATTTGATCAAGAATTCTCTCAAAGTGAGATTTAGGAATCTCCATAACTACGTCAGAGAACATCTGGATGAATCTTCTATAAGAGTCATAAGCGAATCTCTGATTTCCAGTCTTTTTAGCGAAACCTTCTACAGCAACGTCATTTAAACCTAAGTTAAGGATTGTATCCATCATACCTGGCATGGATGCTCTAGCACCAGAACGTACAGAAACTAATAAAGGATCTTCTGTGTCACCAAATTTTTTACCTTGGATCTCTTCTAATACTTTTAAAGCATCAAAAATCTGTGTTTTGATTTCGTCAGTAATCTGTTTTCCACTTGTATAATAGTCTGTACAAGCCTCTGTTGTTACTGTAAAACCTTGTGGAATTGGAAGGCCTAAGTTAGTCATTTCAGCTAAGTTAGCGCCCTTGCCGCCTAATAGATTTCTCATGTCGGCATTTCCTTCTTTGAACAAATATACCCATTTTGCCATTGTGAAAATTCCTCCTAAAATATATTTACACTAATGTCCACTCAACTTTATTAAATTTTTATATGTACAATACAACTAAGTTTGTTAAACATTAGTCACTGTCGATATTATAACACACATAAATAAACCATGGAAGAAGTTTTTTTGATTTCTTTCACTATTTTTATGAAAAAGGATTCTGGTATCTTGGTTTCCCCTTTGTTTTTCTTCCAAACTGTATCGCATTTTGCGGACAATAGGATATGCAGGATATGCAAAATTCGCAGTGGTGCTGCCAGAGGGGTTTGCCTCCTTCCATTCGGATGTTTTGTACCGGACATTTTTTTTCACACAAACCGCAGCCATTACATGTTTCATCTACATAAAATTTTTTATCCTGCCCTGCCAAAGAATGTCGTTGTGAAGAAAACAAAAGTTCTGTAAATTTATGAAACTTTGGTATCTGGTTTTCCTTCTGTTCGCAGATATCTGATGCAATTTCCTTGATTGCTTTTCTTGCCTCTTCCAAAATCAGCTTGTGTTTCTGTACTTTCTGCGCTCCTAGCATGGTAGTGTAATTATCTGGACACTTTACACATGCCCCATATGACAGGGTATTCTGTTTCTGTTCCAGTAATTTGGAAAGCTCAGGCAAAGCATTGCCTGCACTGCTTCCCATGGTAATGACAGCATAGATGTATGTACCTGTCTTGATATTCATTTTGGCAACTGTTTCTCTTACAATATTAGGAAGGCCAAACCAGTATACAGGACATATGATTCCTAAACTGTCCGTTTCCAATTTTTCCTTTGTATTAAACTGGGAGATTGGCATAATCTCGCACTCTCCCAGTTCTCTTTGTGACATTGCTTCTGCAATCATTCGAGCTACCATCAAGCTGTTATGTGTTCCCGTAAAATATAGTAGTACATTCTTGCTTTTCACTTTATACTTTCCTCTTTTCTCATTTCTCGATATTGTTATCAGCTCTGGAGAAGAAATGAATTTCCTGTCCATATTCAATCATTTTTCGAAGAGACTCCTCATCTGGTTTTTTCCATTTAATTCCAAGTTTTCTTAGTATACAGCAGGTTTTATCAGATGCGATAACAAATTCTGTATACATAGGCATCTCTAGCAGATGAGAATACGTTAAAAAGTTGTGGATTGCATCTTTTTTCTTTTCTTCATCATAATTGGCAATTAAATACTGAATAAACGATTCTCCTTCTACACACTGGATTTTAAATCCTTCCTTTGATAATACCTTTACCAAGTCCTGACAAGAGATTAGAAAAGGATTGAGAAGATGATAGGTTTCCTGCTTCAGCTCCGCCTGCCTCATAAGTGCCACCACTGCTTTGCTGACAAAATCAACAAAGGAAAATTCCATGAAATCAAATGGCAAATCTGGCAGATAATCCAGTTCCAATATAGACTGCATTAGAAGATACACTGCATTTTTTCCTATATTTTCCTGAAAATGTCCGTCTTCAGAATCATACACAATATCACCGATTCGATACAGATTCACATCAAAACCATCTGCCCTTAGTCCTAACAGCAGTCGTTCTGCCTCATGCTTTGTATCTACATAATAGTTAGAAAAATCCTGTCCAAAGTCCGTATCAAACTCCGTAAATAGAATACTTCTTCTACCTTCTATTTTACCAGTTGCAACGCCCTTGGTCGACATATCATGAATCTCTTTTTTACATCCCGTCTTAGCAAATGCAATTATCTGCTTCACACTTTCTACATTTGCCTCGTAAAATGCCTCATATTCGCCATAGTGATCCACTTTTCCACTAGCATTTACAATGCATTCTGTACTCCTTGCCAAATCCCAGTAAACAGAATAATCAAGTCCAAAATTCGGTTCTGTAATTTCTCCATCCAGTACCAGCCATCTGTCCTGATACAACTGATACACTTCCTCTCCAAAGTAAGCACAGAATTTCTCGTATATTCTTGACTGTCCATTACACTCTTCATTCGAGCGTACAATCAGCACAACATGAGCATCTGTCTGCGTTACAATTTCCTTTAATAGATAGATTCCTAGATACCCCGTTCCTCCAAGAAGGAGAATCTGCTTCCACTTCTTCGTCTGCGTCAGGAGCATTTTCTGATAAGGCTGGCACAAAGCATGATATCGTTCCCTTTCTTCTTTAATTTCCAGTTCTCTCTCTCTTTTATTCCTCATTGCTGATAAGGCTTTTTGAACCTCTTCCATCTGCTGTTCCAAGTTAAAGGTACGTGATTCCAGCTTCAGCGCTAACTGCTGCACCGTTGGATAATTGTAAATGTCTGTCATATCAATCTGATAATATTTTTTCAGTTCGTTTACAATTCCAATGGCATATAAGGAGTCCCCACCTAACTCAAAGAAATCGTCCTGTATTCCTACAGTCTTTAACGAAAATGCACATGCCCATACCTTGGCAAGGTGTTTTTGCAGTTTGGTAACTGGTTCAGCATACTCAGAAGAAAGTTCTGGTCTGTCATATATACTGGTTCCCTGTAATGCATTTTTCACAAGTGCTTCCTGATTGTCTTTCTTACCCATCTGCTTTCGCTTTCTTAATTCCTGTACCGAAACAATTACTTGCGATTCTCTTCCTGAAAGCACCTTTTCAATTATCTTAGTACCTTGACTTGGCAGCAAAGCATATTCAAAAAAACTGCTTCGGTTTGGTTTTTCCAGACTTGCACGATGTGCCATACCAATGTTCTTCCAATTATCCCAATGTACGGATATAGTTTTACGGCCTGGATATTCTTTTGCGGCCCAGTCTGCATAGGCATCTAAATAGCGATTTGCGGCTACATAATCTGCCTGACCTGCATCTTCCGTTATTGTGGCTAATGAAGAAAACAGCATCATGATATCCAGTTCTCTTCTGGCAAACACTCTGTCTAATACTTGTGTTCCCCAAACCTTAGGCTTTAGCACCTCCATGGAACTTTCTTTTGTCTTAAAGCGAATTAAGCCTTCCCCCTTTATTCCCGCTGTATGGAAAACTCCATGAATCCTTCCGTATATTTTCTCAAACTCTGCAACTTTCTCTTCCACAGCCTGTACATCACAAATATCACAAACTTCCACAGTTACATGCGCTCCTTGTTTTCTCCAATTTAATACGGACTGAATCTTTTGTGATGTAAATTCTGTTGGCTGTTCTTCTAGATAGCGATTCCAGTCTTTCTCTTCTGGCAATGGAGTTTTTGCAAGAAGCAGAAGATTTGCTTGATAATTTTTTATCAAAAAATCAGCTAGATACCTTCCGATATCTCCTAATCCACCTGTAATTACGTAATTTCCATACTTACATAAACCACTTTCCTCTGATAGTTCCACCTCAAATGGCTCCTCATCTGCTTCCAATCTAACACCATTTTTATATTTTACACAAGAAGTGTTTCGTGTACTTGTGCATTCTGCAAATACTAATTCTGCTAACTGTCCGTCATCTTCCACTCCGTTTACATCTATTTGTGTACATATAAGGTTTTCGTATTCTTTATTTGCTACCGAACACACTCCATTCACAAGACTGGTAACTAAGGATTCCTGACTTCTCTGGGCTTTTGTCAGTACGTAATAATGCAGTTTCTGAGAACTTCCAAGAATCTGAATCTGTCTAATAAGCTCCCAAAAGCAGTTTTCAATAGTCGGTTCTGAATAAGGAATCGTATTTAATATACAAATGCCTTGATTCAATTCCTGACAATCAGCAAGGAAATCCTGCATCTTCGTTTCCCAGGAATTTGTCAAATATAATATGTTACAGTGAATTCCATTATCTTTTAACTTTTTATAAAAGCATTCTGCCATGTGATTATTCGTTGCCAAAATGAGTACAGATGCAACCGGTTCTTGTACAGCCTCTGTTCGCTCCCTCATTTTCCAACATGGGCGATACAGCCATTCTGTGATTGGACGGGCATTCTTATCATTTTCCAACAAGGTCTGTGGGGTCTTAAACTCCTGCCCCTTGAACGGATATCCTGGCAGCGATATTTTATGAAGGGGATACTTCTTATACTGTCTACGAAAATCATTATCTACACCACTGCACCATAATTCTCCCACACGCTCCATTAGATAACATACATCATCCGCTTTCTCCTTTGGATGGCGAATCATATTGTGTACTGATTTTACATGTTCTAAGGAACCACACTGTCTTACCAAAGTACTTAGCACTTTGCCTGGTCCTACCTCAATGAAAATACATTTTCTTTCCAAAATCTGTTTTACTCCATCATAAAAACGGACCGTATTACGAAGATGATCACACCAGTACTTTGGTGATAGAACTTCATCTGTAATCCATGTGCCTGTCAGGTTTGAGATATATGGTATCTTAGGATAGTACATTGGTATGGTCTCTACCAGTTTTGCAAAAGGTTCTAAAATAGCATCCATCATTCCTGAATGGAAAGCATGAGATGTTTGTAACCTTCTATAATCCATTCCTTCTTGATTTAAAAATCGTTCAAAGGCTCCTAATTCCTCAAAACTGCCTGAAACTACGGTATTTTGTAAACCATTATTGGTAGCAAGCCATAACTTTCGCCCACTTTTCTCAATCAGCTTATGTGCATCGGCTTCTGATACACTTAACGCATCCATTCCACCATGTTTCATACTTTGCATAAGCTTGGCTCGTCCAATAACCAGCCTAAGTCCATCTTCCAATGAGAATACTCCCGATACACATGCAGCCACATACTCTCCTAAGCTATGTCCAATCAGTACATCTGGACGTATCCCCATTTCCATAAGATAGGACGCCATAGAATACTCTAACATAAAGAGAATTGTCTGTGTATTTTTCGTTTCACGAAGCAAATCATTACTTTCCTCTTCCCATCCTGCCCTTGGAAAAAGAATACTCTTATAATCTGTCTCACAGTGAAGTTTATCTCTTGCAACGTAAAAACAGTTGTCTAGCTTTTCGCGGAACAGGTTATCTCTTTCATAAAGGTCTCTTGTCATATTTACATATTGTGACCCCTGGCCGGAAAACAAAAATACTACCGGAACTTTTTCTTTCTCTACAGTATTTCTTTTCACTACCACATTTTTGTTTTCTCCCTGTAATCCTTCTAACAATTCTTCTCTAGTAGATGCGAATATCATCTCACGATATGCAAACGCCTTTCGCCCTACTTGTAAGGTATATGCCATATTATCCAAATTTACGTCTGGTGTCTTTTCAAGAAAGTCTACAAACTGCTGTTTCATGCGGTCCAATGCAGCACTGGTTTTTGCCGAAAAGAAGAACAGTCTCTTCCAATCTTTCTTTGGCAATTCTTCTACTTCCTGCTCTTGCTGGTATTCTTCCAGAACGATATGGGCATTGGTTCCGCCAAAGCCAAGAGAAGATACTCCTGCACGTCTTGGTATTTTTCCTTCTTCTGTTTCCATCTGAGCCCAATCCTGCGTTTTATGCGGAATATAAAATGGACTATCTTCCAAGTGCATATTTCCATTTGGTGTATCACAGTTGATACTTCCTGGTATCTTATGATTTTTTAGTGCCAATGCCACTTTCATCACACCTGCTACACCTGCTGCTGCATCTAGATGTCCAAAGTTGGATTTTAAGGAACCTAAGGCACAATATGGCTTTTCCTTTTTTGTATAAACTTCTTTTAAACCCTCCACTTCAATGGGATCTCCAATTAAAGTTCCTGTTCCATGGGCTTCTACATAAGTTATAGTAGATGGTTCCATATTGGCATGAGCAAGAGCTTGTGCAATTACCTCGGCCTGTCCCTCAATGCTTGGTGCAGTATAGCCTGCTTTCCTGTTTCCATCGTTGTTGGCAGCGGTTCCCCGAATAACTGCATAAATAACATCTTTATCTTCTACGGCCTTGTCAAGTGGTTTTAACACAACAACACCAGCGCCATCGCTGAATACCGTTCCCGTTGCATCCTGATCAAACACGCGACAATGTCCATCTTTGCTAAATATCATGCCTTCTTCATAATGGTAGCCGGTTTTCTTTGGAAGCATAACAGATACGCCACCAGCAAGTGCCATTTCACATTCTCCTAATTCAAGGGAGCGACATGCCAGGTGAATGGATGTTAAGGAACTGGAACACGCCGTCTGAATTCCATAGCTTGGTCCTGATAAGTTCATTTTATAGGAAATACGTGTCGTCATATAATCTTTATCATTTAGAGAAATCCGTTCTACCCTTTCCTGCCCCACTGAGGTTGGCTGGTAAATATGTGTCATCCAAGTATAATCTGTTGCACTTCCTGCAAATACCCCTATGTTCTGAGACTTGTTTCCTCCTGCTTCAATGGAACCTGGCGTATATCCCGCATCTTCCAATGCATTCCATGCACATTCATGAAAGATTCTGATTTGTGGATCCATTTTCTCTGCTTCCTTAGGGGAATACTCAAAAAAGGCAGCATCAAAACATTCTGCATCCTCCAGAACACCTTTTGCATTAACATAATTCTTTTCTTCTATTTCTTCTTCACCAAGGCCTTCTTCTAACAGTTCTTCTTTACTTAAGAACTGTATACACTCCTTCTCCTTAACTAAATTATCCCAGAATTCAGACACATTCCTGCTCTTAGGAAATTTTCCTGCCATCCCAATAATTGCAATTGGCATCTGCCCCGATGCATCCAAATGTCTAGCATCTTTAGATTTCTTAACTGCTTCTGCTTTTTTATCAGGCTGACCAACCTCTTCACCACTCATTTTCTTTGCAAGGAGTTCAATAGTTGGATATTTAAACAAATCCATAATGCTCACTGCATACTTTTCTTTCAGCTTGTCAATCAGATTCATAGCATCTATTGAGCGTCCTCCAAGGTCAAAGAAGTTTTCATGGATATCGATATCTTGTAAGTGCAGATTTTCCTTCCAATACTGAATTAACTCCTCTTCCAGCTTAGTATTGCCTCTGTATGAACTTACCACGACTTGATTTTCCTGTTTTTTATCCTCTGTCTGCTGTAAAGTTTGTTTCCATGCCTCCTGCTGCCTTCTTAATTTGTTCCACTCTTCTTCATGGTCAGTCAAAAAGTATGAAACTTTTTCTTCTGGATGCTGAAGAATTTCCTTCAAAAGCTGTTTATAATACCTAACAATCTTTTGAACTGTTTGTTCCTTATAAAGACTCGTTTTATAAGACACACAGATTTCCAGTTTCTTATGTTCTTCAATTACTTCGAAACTCAGATCAAAGAACGATTGGGTAACTGGAATTTCTACACTTTCACACCCTAAGTCTGCAATATGATTTACTCGTTCCTCTCCATTTTCATAAACAAACATGGTGTCGAATATAGGGTTTCGATTTTCACGTAAATCATCTTCACACAGAGAAACAACATCAGTAAAAGGAATCTTATTATATGCAACGCTTTGAGCACAGCGAATCTTAGTTTCTTCCAAATATTTTTCCAGCGTCCACGAGTCTTCTATCTTATTTTTTATCACAACAGTGTTGGTTAGATAACCAACTGTCTCTGACAAGTCTATGCCGCGAGTAATAATTGGCGTACCAATTACAAATTCTTTTTTCTTTGCAGCTTTAAATAGAAGCATTGCAAATGTTCCATAAAGCACATGATACAACGTACATTTCATATCCTTTGCAAGCTTTCTTAGGGCTACTAAAGTCTGATGATTTACTGTTTCCCGGATTCCATTTCCCATATGATCATTTTTTTCTGTTCTCTGATAATCAAGCGGATAGACGATTCCATAATCTTGTCCTGTAAGTTCAGATTTCCAGTACTTTATTCCCTCCTCATACTCAGGCGTTGCAAAATACGATTGCTGTATTTCTACGCATTCCTGACAGGTCCGGCTTTTAATCTTGATGTCTTTCCCCTCATATAAATCCATAAACTGTTTGGTTATGAGCGTACAGGAATACCCATCTGCTATACCATGATACAAATCTGATAACAACAAATATTTTTTATCTGATAGCTGGATCACTTTTACGTGCATAAGAGGAGCCCTAAACAAATCAAATGGCTTAATAAAATCTTTTATATATTTTTGCACATCGGATTCATTGCCAGCTTCCTGCTTCACTTCTATTTTGCAATGCTTTTGAACTTTCAGCATAAGTTCTCCATCTTGTAAAGCATAGCAGGAACGTAGTGATTCCTGACTATCAACGATTTTCTGAAATATTTCTTCTACTCGCTCCGTCTGAAATGCACCTGTCAGCAGAAATGCAGAGGTAAGATGTGTTCCTTCCTCATTTTTCTCCATCTGGCTTAATAAAAAATACCGCTTCTGTGCTTTCGTCACCTGACATAAGGTAACTTCGCCATCACCTTCTTTCTTTGTTAGTAAGCTTTTTTTCTTGAACTTAACCCATCTTCTGATGCGAACACAAATCCGCCCCTTCTCATTTCTTCTACACTTTCCTTAATTGCCGCTAAGAATAGCTTTGCATCTTCCATTGTATGGGCTGCTGAAAAGAAACAAGTGCGTTTCTCCCATATGTAAATTCCTTTTTCCATAAGCAGATAGAAAAATAATTCTATTTCTGCTGGAAGCTTGGATAAATCATATTTTCCAAAAGATTCAAAGCGAAATTCTGAACCAAAATAATTTACATGAAGTGGTACACATTCTTCTTGAAAATACGCATTTACCTGTTCTACAAACCACGCAGTCAGCTCATTTACCTGTTTCTGCAACTCTCCTTCATTTTGTTCAATAAAACGAAGCACTGCTCTGGATGCTGCAAGGCTTAATGGATGTTTACAGAAAGTACCTGCAAAGAAGGTCATCTCGCTTTCTGGGTAGGAATCATCACCATAATTCCAGTATCCACCATCTACAGCATCTAGATATTTTGCCTTACCTGCAACGATACCGATTGGCAAACCGCCACCTACAATTTTCCCGTAAGTTGCAATATCTGCACGTACTCCAAAGTACTCCTGGCAGCCACCTGGACAGATACGAAATCCAGTAATCATTTCATCGAAAATAAGGGCAGCGTGAATCCGTTCTGTTAATGCTCTCAATTTATGTAAAAACTCTTTGGGCTGTAATCCAGGATTTCTGCTTTGCACCGGTTCCACAATGACACCTGCAATTTCTGAACCATGTTCTTCAATTATTTTCAAAGATTCTTCCTTGTCGTATTCTAAGACCATTACATCTTCTACCATTCCAGGCATGGTTCCTGGTGATGTTGGAAATGTAGTGCCATCCAAGGATTCTGCAAGTACACAGTCAAAGTTGCCATGATAAGATCCTTTAAACATTACAATCTTCGGTTTTTTATTAACAGTTCTTGCAATTCGAAGTGCTGCCATAACAGCCTCTGAACCAGTGTTTGAAAACGCAACACGTTCAGCACCTGTTATCTTACAGATTAATTCTGACACTTCTCCTCCAAGATCAGTCTGTGGTCCTGTTTCGTAACCCTCAGCAATCTGCTGCTGCAAGGCATCTACAATGAACTGTGGACGGTGTCCAAAATAATGCACTCCATATCCTATTGCCATATCTAGATACTGATTTCCATCTAAATCCCAAAATTTCGAGCCTTGAGAATGATCCGATACAATTGGATAGATTAATTCTTTAAAATCTGTCCTGAAGTTCAAAGATGCAATCCAGTCACAGAACTGCTTTCTATTGTCTCTTGCATATTCTTTGCTTTTTCTTGTTTTCTGATTATATCTTATAATAAATTCTTTAATAAACCGCTTCTGTTCTTCTGTAAAAATGTCTCTATCCATTTTTACCGCACGGAAATTAATCTGTGGAAATTCCTTTTTTGGACTCTTTGCTGGAACCGTCTTTTCAGGTAACTGCATTGTTTCCTGTTTCTCTTTTTTCTCTGGAACCGCTTTCACGATATTTTGTCGTCCGATTACTTCAAGCTGTTTTGCTGCAAGATTTTGTAGAGAATCTGCCATCACTCTCATCTGCATCTCAAGTATGCTTTGCAGTTCTTCCCCTTGTACCGCTGTTCTAGACATAACAGGCTTTTTTGTTTCTTCTAGCGCTTCGCATACAGTAATAATTTCAGATTCTTTTTCTTCCTTAAGGGTTACAGGTTCCACAACAATTTCTTGTTCTCTTCCCCCAGCACTTTCGATAAAATCAGCAATCTTCTCAATCGTATCTAAATCGCTCATTACTCTTGCCATTGGAATCTCAATCTGAAATTCCTTATCAATTCGCTTCTTTATCTGAACTAACATAAGAGAATCTAAGCCAAGTGAAAATAAATTACAGTCAATCTCTATTTCTTCTGCACTAATTCCAGACACCTCCTGAATCAATGCTTTTATCTTTTCAATTATCTTTTGCATTGTATCCTCACCTTCCTTAAAACCAATATCTACTTTGCTTCCACTCCTTACCTGGTAATTGAATCAGCCAGTCTCCCTGCACGTTCTTTACCCCGAAATCTACATCCACGCCATATTCGTACAATTTCCTTATGGTATCTCTTACCTGCAATTCCTCATCTCCTGCTTTTCTTATTATTGGTAATATAATCCTTTCTTCTTTCAAATCCTGTTCTGCCATTACTGACAAGTATGGTCGTACATTACACTCTACATAAATATCACAATCTAATCCTTCCGTTTTCTGCATAGCTCGCAATATATGCGAATCTTCTTCTAATAACCAGCCAAACATTTTTCTTGGTTCACTTTTCCTGTACTCTACAAAACTTCTAGCAGTACTGCAATAAGGAATCTCTTCCTCTTGCATATCTTCGTTGCCTATGAGCTTACTAAATTCCTGTACTGCAGCCTCTTTGTCTTCTATCCAGTTTACATCACAATCTGGCAGTTCCAAATGCGAAATATCATGCTCTTGTACAAAAGACTGAAACTTTGAAGTTTCTTCATATCCTACTACTAGACTCTCTTTCGTATTTACAGAAAGTAAATGCATTCCTGTTTGCCTTTCCTTATCAAGCATCTCCATCCAACTCTCTTCTGATAGAAATACTAAGGACGTGTTTAATCGTTTTCCGTATTTCGCTTTTATCTGTTCCACTCCTGTTGCAAACAAAAACGCCTGTTGCAGTGAGATTATTCCTGCCGCTACAGCTCCAATCCACTCGCCATATCTATGCCCTAATATAGCATTTATTTTAACTCCAAAATACTGAATCATCTTAAGAATTCCATATTCTGACGTCATATATAAATACATGTTTGTCAATGGATTCTCATTATCCTCACCGTGAAGATATGCCATAACATCCACATCGTATTCTTTCATTAGTATCTCTTGACATTCATTTACTGCCTTCTGGAAAATAAAATTATTCTCATATAAGTTTTGAAAGCCTTCCAAAGTTAACTTTTGTATTCCACCAAAAAGCAGTACTGTTTTATTGTTTTTTGAAACGGTGTCTAGCATACCATTCTTAAGGAATTTAGATTTTTCACGTAAACGTTTTATATATTCTTCTCTTGTTCTTGCCACTACTGCAGCCCTGTATTTTTCTCCTGCCCTGCAACGATTAGCAGTAAACACAATGCGATCGAGGGGATTTGTAGTCTCTTCAAGAAAATCTGCCATATTTTCTATTTCCTTCACTAGCAGCTCTTTCTTCCTTGCCGATATTGTTAAAACCTGTGGTACTAATTTAGGAAACTCATAATGTTTTGGCTGCTCGGCTTGCCCTACAATCATATGAGCATTGGTTCCACTAAGACCAAACGAACTGATACCTGCTATTCGACATGGTTCTCTCCACTCAACCATGGCAGTAGGTACTTGAAACTTCATGGATTGCCACGGTATCAGATGATTAAGTACGTGAACTCCTCGGTTTGCTGGTATTTTTCCATAATAGACTGCTAACACAGTTTTGATAAAGGCTGCAATTCCGGCAGCACTTTCCGTATGACCTATATTGGTTTTACCAGCTCCCAGATAAAGCTCTTTTTCTCTATCCCCATATACAAGATTGAGTGCATTCATTTCCTGAGGATCTCCCAGTTTCGTTCCTGTCCCATGGGTCTCCACAAATGACACTTCGGAAGCCATTACCCCTGCATTTTTTAAGGCTTGTCTCATAACCCTGACTTGCGCCGTTCCATTTGGTGCAGTAAGTCCACTGCTCCAGCCATCACTATTCACTGCACTGCCTTTGATAACCGCATATATGTGGTCACCATTTTCAATTGCATCTTGATAGCGTTTTAGTACAACCACACCACATCCTTCGCTTCGTACATATCCATCCGCTTCCTCATCAAATGTGTGGCAATGTCCTGTTTTGGATAGTGCATTCATTTCCTTAAGGCCAAGATACCCGTATGGTGAAAATATACAGTTAACTCCTCCAGCCAAGGCCATATCAGATTCCCCCGAATGAAGACTTAATACAGCCTGATGTATTGCAACCAGTGACGAAGAACATGCGGTATCTACCACTAATGCCGGCCCATGAAAATCAAACGTATAACTGATTCTGCCTGCTGCCATATTGTTCATATTTCCAGACAGCATATAGGATACGGCCTCTTCTTTCGGCATAATTTCCTTATAATCCGAATTGGAAATTCCTATGTATACACCGGTCCTGCTTCCTCTTAATTCTTTTATATCCAGACATGCATCCTGCAAAGCCAGATAACTATTTTTTAGCAATAACCTCTGTTGTGGGTCTAAATATTTCGCTTCTTTCGGTGTAATTCCAAAAAGTCCAGCATCAAACTGGTCAACATCCCATAAGAAACCTCCTTTTAAATCCACTCGATTCTTTTCACAATATTCCTTTAATTCCTTACGTTCCTCCGGAATACCCGTTATCCCATCGTATTCTTCTAACAGTTTTGACCAGTACAGTTCTTTTGTATCCGCCCCTTTCGGAAACTGGCATGCCATACCAATTACTGCAATGTCTTCTGTCTGAAATATTTCTGTTCTTTCCTGCTTCTCGTGATCTTCTTGTTTTTCTCCTAATATAAAGTCTGCCATTGCATTTACAGAAGGATAATCGTATACAATAGAAACCGGCAGTTCCATTTCTATTACTTGGGACATCAGCTTGTGGAACTGGGCCGCCTTCATTGAATTGACTCCCGCTTCTACAATGCTCTCATCCAAATCATCTATGGTAAAACCTAGCACATTTTTTAGCTGTTCTTCGATAATATCAATGACCTGTGCTCTGGAATATTGACGGTACAAATCATAGTAATTCCCTTTCTCGATCCATTCTTTTAGCTGGAATCTTTGTATCTTGCCGCTATTTGTCTTTGGTATCTCATTGATTAAAACTACTTTATCAAGAATAACGCCGGTTCGTCTTGCAATTTTCTTTCTTGAATAATCACCAAACTTGCGAAGTTCAATAAACGTCTGTTCCCCCTTCACCAAAAACAAAATAATCTGATCTCGTTCTTCCTCTTCCCTAAACACACCACAAATAGCACATTCACAGTTAGGATATTCTTCTTTTATGATGTTCTCTAAATCATTGCAGTAATAATTCTTGCCATTTACAAATATAATGTCTTTTTTTCTGCCGCTTATAAGCAGCTCACCTTCATGGATAAAACCAATATCTCCTGTATTAAGCCAGCCATCCTGAATTTTCATTTTTTCATTCTGATTTAGTCCATCATAGTATCCACTGCTTATAATGGCGCCTCCAACCTGTATCTCACCAAAATAATCTTCTTCTAACACGTTACCATCTTCATCCACAATTCTGATTTCATTGTTGCGATGTGCCCGTCCCACTTTCACCAGTTCCACTGCAAATGAACTTTCCGCTTCAGAATTTAGGAATTGTACTGGTGCACCTATATTTTGATTTTCCCCACAAATCCATATGTTTTCTAAAGGTCTTCCTACTTTAGTGGATGTAACAGAAACTGTAGCTTCAGATAAGCCATACCCAGTCTGGAATACATTTTCTCTAAGATGATATTGCTTCATCATTTCCAAGAAAGTATTGCATGCTTTCAATGAGATCGGTTCTGCACCATTTAAAATAATTCTTAAATTGGATAAGTCTAGCTTACTACAATCCCGGTTCATAATGCCTCGTAAATAATAACGGTATCCAAAATTCGGACTGCATGTCAAGGTAACTTTGTGTTCACTGATTTTCTCCATCCAAAGATAAGGTCGGTAAATAAATAATTCAGTACTCATAAGATAGCTGTCTATATTGCAATAAATTCCCAGCATATGACTTACAATAAGACCAATATTGTGATAAAGCGGCATCCAGCTAAGTATAGAATCTGTCTCAACTACCTCGCTGTCTTCTACCATTCCTTTAAAATTCTCCAGAAGATTATTGTGAGAAATTTGAACTCCTTTTGGTGCTCCTGTAGAGCCAGAAGAAAATTGTAAAAATGCAACATCATCTGGATTGCAGTTAACAGGTGCTTCCACGCATTTACTCAATTGGTAATTCCCAGAATTATCATATATATGTATATTTATTACATCATTCTCGTCTAAAGCATTCACTATTTCTTTTCGTCTTGAATTTGTCGTTGCAATATAAGGTTTCCTTAACTGTCTGTAAATTTTCAACACCTGTTCTACAGATTCTCTTCCTTTTTGTGCTGTAAGCGGCACTGGAATCATTCTTCCAAGTATACATGCCCAAAAAGCGATTAAAAATTCTCTATTATCTTCATATTGTAGTATTACTTCCGTCTTTGCTTTCAATCCTTTTTCTATCATGCATTGCTTCTGTCTCCACGCTAGCTCGTATAGTTCTTTATACGAAAGGAATTCTTCCACGTCCTCGCCCCGTATAAAATAAATCCCCCGATTATCTTCCTCCCCCTTTGAAGTAATAACCTCTATTAAATTTATGTACATAACATCCACCTTTCCCCTACTTAATTTTAATTAAAATAGGAAAGCCCTTTCATGTTCGATGCTTTTCATTTGTATTCTCATTGGAATTCATTTTTCTATAAAAGAAGTGCATTCAATACTAGTAGATTTGTTAGCTATCTTGTCTATAACTTTACCTTTCAGCTAGTTCTTTGTCAAGTAACTTTATACAATAAGTGTCTCTTATAAATAATTTATCTGTTAATAATAAACAATTATCATTAAAAAATAAGCTAATTTATAAGCTAAATTATTCTCTCTCAATACTTAGATTCAAAACCGAGTGTGCGTTTCTCCCACCACACGACTTAGATAAATCAAAAGACGTCTAATAGCCAGCTCTTACACTGTCCAAGACGTCTTTTTTCTGCATCTTCAATGGATTCTCATACTTTTATCATTTTAAGTTTTAGAATTCAAACTTCTTCTCAAAGTAAGCTTTTAGATCTTCAATCTTAATTCTTTCCTGTTCCATTGTGTCACGATCACGTACTGTTACACAACCATCTGTTTCGGACTCGAAGTCATAAGTAACACAGAAAGGTGTCCCAATTTCATCTTGTCTTCTATAACGCTTACCAATGTTTCCACGATCATCGTATTCACAGTTATAATATTTGGATAACTCTGCATAAATTTTACCTGCACCATCAGCTAATTTTTTAGATAATGGAAGCACGCCAATTTTAACTGGAGCTAACGCTGGATGGAAATGAAGAACTGTTCTTACATCGCCACCTTCTAATTCTTCTTCGTCATAAGCACCACATAAGAACGCTAGTACGACGCGGTCAGCACCAAGTGATGGCTCAATAACGTAAGGTACATATTTTGTCTTCTTCTCATCATCAAAGTAGCTTAAGTCTTCTTTGGATACATTCATATGCTGAGTTAAATCGTAATCTGTTCTATCTGCGATCCCCCACAATTCACCCCATCCAAATGGGAATAAGAACTCTATATCAGATGTTGCTTTGGAATAGAAAGATAATTCTTCCTGTTCATGATCACGAACACGCATTTCTTCTTCTTTCATACCAAGATTCTTTAACCAGTTGATACAGAAATCTTTCCAATATGCAAACCATTCTAAGTCAGTATCTGGTTCACAGAAAAATTCTAATTCCATCTGCTCGAACTCACGAGTACGGAATGTGAAGTTACCTGGAGTAATCTCGTTACGGAAAGACTTACCAATCTGTCCAATACCAAATGGAATTTTCTTACGAGATGTTCTCTGGACATTTTTAAAGTTTACGAAAATACCTTGCGCTGTTTCAGGTCTTAGATACACTGTATTCTTTGCATCTTCTGTAACACCCTGGAATGTTTTAAACATTAAGTTGAACTGACGAATCTCTGTAAAGTTGTGTTTTCCACAGCTTGGACAACAGATGTTGTGTTCGTCGATGTATTTACTCATCTCTTCGTTGGACCATGCATCTACAGAACCTTCGATTGTGATACCATTTTCCTGCATGTAATCTTCGATAATTTTATCTGCACGGAATCTTTCGTGACATTCTTTACAATCCATTAACGGATCAGAGAATCCACCTAAATGTCCTGAAGCAATCCATGTCTGAGGATTCATAAGAATTGCACAATCAACACCTACATTGTAAGGGTTTTCCTGGATGAATTTCTTCCACCATGCTTTTTTTACGTTATTCTTTAATTCTACACCTAAGTTGCCGTAGTCCCAAGTATTTGCAAGACCTCCGTAAATTTCGGAACCTGGATACACAAATCCTCTTGCTTTTGCTAATGCGACTATCTTGTCCATTGTCTTTTCCATTGACTGATCACCTTTCCATATCATTGTATTTTTATAAATGTATTGATTACCTATATTATTTATTTTTATAAACGATTACTGCCTGCTCTTCTCCAGTAGTCTCTACTGTATTAGGAGCCAGTAACATTACGTTTGAATAATACTTTACTGCATCTGGGAACATTATGTCTCCCTTTATCTGAATGACCAATACCTTATACTCTGTATTGTCTGTTACTTCCTTTTGACTTACACGGCTTCCATCGGCTGCAACCGTCATGATTTCCGGAAGCACACCAGCTTCTTTTGCTTCTTCCATGCTATAGGATGCCGCTTCTATATTGTTCATGGCACTGTACAGTTTCATATTATCATATGTTACAATTGCTTTTGCAATATGCTTCGTGCCGTTTTCTTCAATTTTTAATTTATTAAGTTTTACACACTCTTCGCCTTGTTCTTCATTGAACGTGTTAATGGCTGATTCCATAAATGCTTTCAAATCATCTTCATCGTAATATGGCTCATCAAATGCTTCATATGCACCAGACTGCACACTGCCATCGCTGCGAAGTAAAACCGTTTCATCCTTAATGTCTGCTAACTTTAGGGAGTGCACTCTGCTTTTACATCCTGTGGCGGCAAGCATTAGACATATACATAGCCCCACCATTAAAGCTTTTCTCTTCATACTATCTCTACCCTTTACCTTTTCTTACTCCGATTCACACGTGGTTCTTTTTATTTTACCCTTAATTGCGTATTATTTCAACAAATTTTTCAAACTAAAAGGGCTCGAACATCTTTAAAGAACGGAATTTCCGATCAATATAAGTATCAAGATACTGTTCATTCAGCCTCGCCAACTCTTCTAATACACCTTCCGAAACTCGAAAAGTAAATAGTTTTTCGATGGTTTGGGCCTCTATAAACTGTAGTGTATAAATAGTTGCCGGCTGCAAGTAAAAGCTTCCTGGATACTGTCTTTTGCAGGAATCACAAATAACGCCACCTTCTCTCACATTGAACGCATATGATTTTTCACAATTCACTTCTTCATTACATTTTACACAAGAAAACACTTGTGGCCCTTCTCCATTGACAACCATGATTTTCTGCTCAAATATGTATCGTATCAAGCGTTGTTCAATTGTTTTCTTACTTAACGCCCGAAGGGACTGATACAATAACTTAAGCATCTGAGTTGCTTCTACATTTTCTCTTCCGTAATAATCAGCAAATTCACAAAAATACATTGCCATGGCTACAGAATCCAAGTCTTCTCGTAAATCAGTGAAATAATTGCTTATGTCCGCTGACAATAAGTTATAAGAAGAACGCCCCTGAAGCAAGGTAAATTGTCCAAAGGTAAATGGCTGAGAACATGCAAGTAAGGCGCTATTCGGTCTTCTAGCGCCTTTTGCAAAAGCTGATATTTTGCCACATTCTTTCGTTAATATAACAACTCTCCGATCATAATCCCCAATGGGCATGGTACTAAGAACCATGCCCATATAGGTAACAGAATTTTTATAACTAGAGTTACTCAAAACACTCATCCTCTTTATGACAGCCAACTTGCACCTGTTCTTCGTTTTCGATCTCACTTTCACATGTGCAGGCATAATTTAAATAATCATTAATACTTCCTGTTTTCTCAAACAGCTTCCAAAGTTCTCTATCGCTCATAGTTAGCCTCCCTAATCTCTCTATCTTATTTATTAGGATTGCCATTTTGCGATTATTCTATACGAATGAAACTTATATTTCTGTTTTGTTATAGCCATAATTTTTAAGGAACATGTCACTGTCTCGCCAGTCTTTACGAACCTTCACCCACAATTGCAGGTTCACCTGCTGGTCTAAAAGATTTTCGATCTCACGACGTGCATTCATACCGATATTTTTTAACATAGCACCTTTTTTCCCGATAATAATACCCTTATGAGAATCTCTTTCACAAACAATGGTAGCCTCAATATCCATGATTTTGCCACCTTTGCGCTCTTTCATTTTTTCAATAGAGACTGCAATACCATGAGGAATCTCATCGTTTAACAGACGTAATGCCTTTTCACGAATCAGTTCCGCAACAATCTGACGCTCTGGCTGATCTGTAATGGTATCTTCATCGTAAAACTGAGGTCCCTCCTCCAAGTATTCAAAAATTGTACTTACTAGGTTTTCTTTGTTTTCACCGTTCATAGCGGAAACAGGAACTATTTCTGCAAATTCATGTAGTTTCTGATAAGACTCAATAACTGGAAGCAATTCTTCTTTTTTAACCGTATCAATTTTATTAATAACCAGAATAACTGGTGTTTTCACTCTTTTTAGAGTTTCCGCGATATGCTGTTCCCCTGCCCCAATATAAGTAGTAGGTTCCACAAGCCATAAGATTACATCCACTTCATTAAGTGTACGTTCCGCAACTGTAACCATGTACTCTCCAAGCTTGTTTTTTGCTTTATGAATACCTGGTGTATCAAGGAAAATAATCTGCCCATTTTCCTCTGAGTAAACAGTCTGAATTCTGTTTCTTGTTGTCTGTGGCTTATTAGAAGTAATCGCGATTTTCTGTCCAATAATCTGATTCATTAACGTTGATTTTCCTACGTTTGGCCTTCCAATTAATGTTACGAAGCCTGATTTATAACTGCTATTCATTGTCTTATCCATCCTCTACAAATTAAAAGTTTTATCAAATAATGCTTTCTGTTCTTCAATCTTATCTTCATTTCCCACTACACAAAGTACATATTCACTTAGCATAGATTCCATCTGTTTATAGAGCGCTCTAATATCTTCTTGCTGACAGTCAATAATACTGTCACGTTCTTTCTGCAACATTTCCTCATTCAGCTTAGAAATGTAACATGTATAGTCACGCTGCCCTTTTGCACAAGGATTTAATGGTGTATCTGTTGTACTAATTGTTCCGAGTACAAATTTTGTCATGTCTCTGGAGTCAATGGTAAAGTCTTTTACATAATCGCTTACAGTCTTATATACGTTGATGGTTTCAGCCAGATTTGGATCACGATACGATACAAAATAACTGTTTCCATTTCTTAAGAAATTACACATACATCCGTAGGCACCGCCCTTAACCCTGATATTACTCCAAAGATAATCATATGACATAATTGTTTTCAATACTTTTAGTGCACCTGTATAAGACAGATCGCCTTTCAGACAGTCTCCTCCTAGTGCAACAAACTGCACTTGTCCTGCTGTCTTGATACCTTCATTGGCTGGTACCAGCTTTGGAAGTTCTAATTTTTTCTCTAGTTTTGCCTCTGTCTCATGTTGAGTGACTTGTTCAATAAACCCTTCTGCAATTGTCTTAAATTTATCGAATGCTTCTTTCTCACAAGTCATACTTAAAATCATATTTTCTTTTCGACATATGCCTTTTATTAATTCTTGCATTGTCTGAATGAGCGTCTCTTGCTTTTCATCAAAATGTTCTTCCATATCACTTAGGAATTCATAATAAGACTGGCCTATTAATTCATCCGTAAACTGGCTCTCCTTCGAGATATAAGCTAATGCTCTTCCTGCTGCAAGAGAGTGTGCACTAGAGTTCATCTTAATTCTCATTTTGGATCTTGATTCCGATACAATTTCTTTCAAACGCTTCTGATTTTGTAACACACTTGTATATAAGGTTTTTACTATCAAATCCATTGCTTTGTCCATATTTTCATAAAGTACCTTTACAGTCACTTCTAAATATGGTCTAAACACGTCTTTTTCGTACCTAACACCATAAACTTCAACATCGTAAACAATTCCACCAGTCAGAATATTTACTTTATTGGCTAACTGCTGATAATCCATATCCTCAGTACTAACTTTTCCTAGTACATAACTTAACAAACTAATTTCATTCCCATAACCAATATAATCGTCAATGGCAAATCCTATTCGAATATATCCAATTCCATTGGTAGTAACATTATGATGTAAAGTAGTTACATTTGCAATGTTATATTTTTCATTTTGAATAGGGCGAACGTTTCGTCTGATATCTTTTCGTTCCAATAAAGGTATTAATTCTAATTCTTCTTGAGTAGATGGTGTCTCCTGCCATTCCCTTAACTCTTTATTCTCGCGAATAATCGTTTGTAACTCTTCCTTTGTTAAGGTTGCTTTATACGCTGCTAATTTTTCCTTTAATTCCTGTTCTCCCTTAGCGGTCAAACCAACCTCTGGTTCCAGTATAACCAAAGTGCTATGAGGATTGTCTAACAGATACTCTTCAATTAACTTTTCAAAATATCCAGTCGTTACATATTCCTTCATTTTGTGGAACGTTTCTTCTGCCTGTAAATGAATAAATGCAGATTTATCATCATATAACCAGCTATCCAGCACCTGTATTCCATACATCAATCCCTTTGGATAGGAGCCAAAATCTCCTTCTTTGAATCGGAACTCATGGTAATTAATGGCCGCACGTAAAGACTGCTCTCCAATTCCTTCTTTACATATCTTTCTAAGAGTATCCATGATAATTGTTAAGAATTCCTTTTCTCTATCAAGACTTACTTCTTTTGCTATAATACTGAAATAAGGCTGATAAATTCCATTTTCAAACTGGCTCAAGATATCGCTTCCAATACCTGCATCTATTAGTGCTTGTTTTACAGGTGCTCCTGGGAAACTAATCAAAGCCGACTCTAATATCTGAAATGCCAGATACAAATCGCGATTTAAGCTTGTGTCTAGTACCACGTTATAACTTAAATACGCACCTGCACTGTCTGCTTCACTTTCTGAGATAGAATATCCACTGCGGATTGTCTTCATTTCTTTAAATGCTGACTGCTTCTTGATTTCAGAATCTACAGGTTCAAAACCAAAGTGACTTAAATACTCCTTATCCATCCAGTTTAGTTTTTCTTCCACATCCATATCACCGTACAAATAAATGTAGCTATTGGATGGATGATAATACTTTTTATGAAAATCCAGATAAGCTTCATAAGTTAGATCTGGAATATTCTTAGGATCACCACCTGATTCAATTCCATATGTGGTATCTGGGAATAAGGATGACTGAATCATTCTGTAAAGCTGCTGTTCTGGTGAGGAAAAAACACCTTTCATTTCGTTGTACACAACACCGTTAATTTTCAATTCATCTTCTTCATTCTCTAATTCGTAATACCAGCCCTCTTGTTCAAAAATGGCTTTCTTTTTATAGATGTTTGGATAAAATACGGCATCCATATATACATTCATCAGATTCTGATAGTCCTTGTCATTACAACTTGCAACTGGATACATAGTTTTATCCGAGAATGTCATAGCATTTAAAAAAGTATTCAGCGATCCTTTTGCCAACTCTACAAATGGATCTTTTGATGGGTATTTCTTCGAACCACATAAAACAGTATGTTCTACGATATGTGCTACGCCTGTTGAATCTTCAGGTGGAGTTCGAAAAGCAATTGAAAATACTTTGTTATCGTCGTCATTGCTCATTACAACCACACGTGCCCCACTCTTTTTATGACGGTATACTAATCCTAGACTCCCTATCTCTTTAATCGCCTCTTCCTGCTCTAATTCATATGCGGGAAGGCCCATTAATTCTTTACTGCTTTTAATACTCTTTGCCATCCATTTCTTCCTTCCTATTCTTCAATATAGTGTAAGTGTACTCAAACTGGACTATATTATACCATATGTGGTGGTTATTGTCATGTTAGGATGTAAATGATTTTGTTTTTTTAACTATATGCGGGAAGTTAATGCTCCATAATCAATCTTAGACAGATGCTTTTTATCCATCGGCATCTCATCAATATAAATGACTTTATCCACATCTAACCATTCCTTTTGTTCTACAATCTTTTTATATTCTTCCTTCTCAGCCTGTACTACTAACGTCTTTTTCCCCTCATGTAACAAAAAGGCTGCCTTTTTAACCTGAAAGTTTGAATATACCTTGCTTTCCACACAAAAAGGATAGAACCATTTCCCCTCCTCATGTATGGCTGCTTTTGTTCTTCCATATAAATACAGAACTCCATCTTCTTTGATTCTCCCCAAGTCCCCCGTTCTGTGCCACACAGTATCTCCAACTTTTATTTTATTCTCTTTATCTCCAATTCCATCCATATATCCTGACAAAACATGTTTCCCTGATACTATGATTTCACCAACCTCATTGGTTAACTTCAATGTTTCCCAAGCTTTCTCATCAAGTTCTCCATACTGCCTGCCAGGTTCATTTTGAATAATGGCACAAGGCAGACACATATCCCCCGCCACTAGACCATCACCGGTCTCAATACTCTGCCACTGTTCTTTCGTTAATTGTTTCATATTATATAAAGCTATAGGTTCTGCCTCAGAACAGCCGTAAAGCAAATAGCATTCCGACTCAGGAAATAATTCCATTACGCCATCAATGATATGTTTATACATTGGACCGCCTCCAACAAATATCTTTCTGACACTGCATAATTGTATTTTATTCTGTTTCCCATATCGTATCATCGCTTCTGCTAAAAATGGAGATAGAATCATTCTTGTAACCTGTTCCTTCTGCACATTTTCAAATATAGAAGCAGCGCATTCTGGTCCTCGCAGGCTAAATGCAGGTAATACGGTTTTTATGCCAAAGATAAAATTCGTAACTGTAAAAATCGGCATCACTGCAAAATCTACGTCATGCTGTTCATATAAGAATTGCTTTTTTATCTCCTCTCGCTGGCATTCTAGAAAGCCAAAGGTTCTAACAATTCCTTTTGGAACTCCTGTACTTCCACTTGTAAACGAAATCAATGCTTCTTTTTCTGGTGAAATTGTAATCCCCGAAACAGCAGCACCTTTCTTTCCAAAACATACACAGGACTCACAGGATAAGAACATTACCTCATCCTGCATATATTTCTTACATTGTTCGATTACTGGCTTTATACCAATGACTTTCTTAACCTTGGCTCGTTCCATGCATAACTTCCTTGTAGATATGTCCATGTCAGAGTCAAATAGCACTCCTGTTGCTCCGATACTCCATAACGCATACAATGTCACATATAACAAACTTCCTGCTGGAATCATCAGAAGAATTCGTTCTCCATCTGTTATTCCTTGTTCCATATATGCACCTCTTGCAAAGCGCACCGCATCCACAAACTGTCTCTCTGTAAAATGACTTTTTCCTTCCACTAATATTTCCTTTTCAGACCAAATCCAATTTTCACTTGTAAGCTTCCTTATAAAATCATTCACTGCAATCCCTCCTGTAAAGTACATAATGACTACACATATGCTGGTTCGGAAGCATATGCATCGTATGGTTATTTTCGTGAACAAGGGCCATAACTCCATTGGTTAATCCATTTGCTTTTGCGACATGTGCAACGCAACCCATTAAAGCAGTTGCAAGACCAAGTTTTTGATACTCTGGAAGCACAGCAAATGTCTTAAACAATATGGTCTTTAATGGCTGCCCATTCTGTATCTCTGCAAAATCCGGTATTCCAAGCAGAAATCCAATTGCTTTCTGTTCTGCAAATGCATAATACAAATATTTTTTCTGAAGCATTGAAATTGCAGGCTTATAGATATCTTCGTACTCCTCATAGTCGATTGGAGTATAATATATATTATTGATAAAACTCCGCTTTGAGATATCGTAGTTCATTCTTAGTATCTCTTCGTCAGTAAAGGCCGAGGCATCCTGTATTATAATGCCTTTTTCCTCATAAATGAGTTCTAACTCTTCTTTTGATTTGATAAAATGAATGAGTTTATTAGCAAAAGAGTAGTAATTCTGATGGGGCAAAAATCCTGCTCTTTGAAACCATTCTACATATTCCTTTGGCTGTGATGGTTCCATAAGAAATGGGCTCTGTCGTTCTGTTTCTAAAAGAAAACGGTAACTATGCCAAGTGTTCTGATTCATCGGTCCCACAATGTATGCCACCTTATGTTCTTCTAAGTAAGACACCGCTTTCTGAATTAATTCGAGCGCAACTGCCTCATCCGATGCACGAAATGCTCCAATTACACCGATTTGCTCTCCTTTCAAACCTTTTGGTACATCATGATACCAAGCTGTCACCGTTCCTTTATCTCCCACGTAAGTCCATGTCGCTTGATATGTATCATATTTAACATCCATCTAACTTTTCCTCCTAGATTATACTAAATATAAAACATCCTATTACCAAACAATCTTGAAGCCATCTTGTTTGCACGACTGTTGTTTTTTTTGGTCGTGTTGTGAGAAAGTAAACAATGTAAGGCACAAACACTAGCATACCTGCCCGCCATCCTATACAAAGACTGAACATGAACCAGAAATTAAGCATCTGCATTTTTAATAGAAGCGACTTCTTAATTGGAGTCTTCCACATTACCAAGAGAACAAAGACACCTAGATACAGCAATTCTATGCTATAATGCAAATCATTCAAATGCTTTAGATAAAAATATACGCTTAAGGGTATCAAAAGGTTATCTGCTCCGTTGATACAAGTAGCTTCCAAAACAGTAAGACTTAAACTAATTAAAAGGATGATGCCTACTAGGCAAATGTCCATAACATAGTTCTCCCACTGCAAACCAATTAACAGAATCAAACATGTGACTAGAAAAAAGCTCCCACTACCTGCCAGTGTCTTGGTTCCTTCTTCTTTATCACTAATTACCAGACTTTTTACATTCCGTCCAATCAGCGCTGCTGCTGCATCACTTAATGTTATGATTAAAACAGGCAGACAATAGGTTTTAAAATCAAGATGGGTCACAGGTGGCAGAAGTAAAAACATTACAGGGAACAATACCTCCCCATATGACTCGTATTTTGATGTGGTATACATAGCCTCACCATAGACAGACTTCTTCTTAGAAAGAAAACGTAATAAGACCAAGGATGAACATGTAAATACCGCTGTCAGGCTTACTGCCCAGTAATTTGATGGTCTTGTAACAAATGTTGCACTTGCTGCTACAATACCATTCATAATATGAATCATTTTCCGAGTATATTTTTCACCGATTACATATCGAAATTTGTGAATAAGTCCCATGGACAAATAAAAAGTCAACAGACCCACAAATACCGTTTCAGACCCACTTAGCATTTACTTTACCTCCTCTACAACAAAGTGGTGATAAAAATAAGCTTTGTCTTCTAGTGTTAATTTCTTTGATAATTCTTTTTTTCTATTTACCTTCGTGTAAAATTTCTTCGGACAGCTTCTTGGAACAAGCATATTCCAGTAGGCAAGCCTGGCTCCACTTTTACTTGCCTTTAAAATTTTCTCATACAAAAACTGCATATTTTCCTCTGACATGTATTCAAAAATATCACTCAAATTGAATCCATCCACTTCTGATTCTGGAATTTCTTTTAGATACTCTTCCAAGGACTGCTTCCGAATCTCAAGTCTATCTATGTTTTTCTTGATTACTTCAAAATTCTCTTTTCGGAAAGCGTACGGAAGTACATTGAGATCATAGTTGCCATACACGACATAATGTAAATATGGATTTTCATGCATAGGAACCTTGAAGAACCCCCTTTCTGTTCTTCTTAAAATTCTTTCCGCAACATTACCGTCTACGTAATTAAAAAATGCTTCATCTCGCCCTATTTTTCCTAGCAATCTTCTTGAAAAGAAAATGTGGTAAAGCAAGCGCCAGCGCCGATTATTCCATACTTTATAATAAAATTGAATTCGTTCTGACTCTGTCCTTGCCCGAAACATACTATCAATGCATTTCTTGCTATGTACCAAACGAAGTATGTATTTACGGAATAATTCAAAGTAATGCTCAAATTTTCCTCCATGTATAAATCCCTTTCGTATCACATCTAGATTTTTATCCCAAAATTTTCTGCATGGAACACTAAGCTGATTTCGAATGGAAAAATAAATATCTTCACGCTGATTCTTATTCCCTTCTGTAACACCAGCAAAATGCAAAAATTCTTCATAGTTTAAACTGCGATATGCCTCCTTACGAAGTTCCACACAGCAAAGCTGGCTTTCATTTAAGTCAACGGCAATTACCTTTCCTGGATTATTTGCCAAAATTGCGAATGAATTATCTCCCGCAGAAGCAATGGATACATAATGACCACCTTCTTTTACCTGTAATGCCTTTAATAAAATATCTGCATCTTCCCAACACTGGGCATATCGTATTCTTGAGAAATCTGCGTATTGTTCTATTTCACTTTTCATTGCCTTCTCCTCTCTGAAATCAATTTTATTCTGCTTCACCTGTGGTTTCCAAAATTTCAACCGTTCCTGTCGAGCCATTGACACGGATGAAGTCACCTGTATGCAACCGTTTCGATACCTCATCAACTGCAACTACGGATGGAATTCCCATTTCTCTCGATACAATTGCCGCATGAGAGAGAAGACTTCCACATTCTACTACAACGGCACTGGCTTGATTAAACAGCATAATCCAGCCTGGGTCCGTATGATTGGCTACTAAAATCTCTCCTTCTTTCATCACTGCATTACGGCAGTCAAATATGACTCTTGCTTTTCCTTCTACTACACCTGGACTACATGGAATCCCTTTTAGTACATTTTGTACTGTTCCTTTTTGCTTGACTTCATGTTGTTTTGCTTTTATTGCTTGACCGACTTGACCGTATACCATAAATCTAGGTGTTTCAGGCAAGGTTTGATAATATGCATATTCTTTTTTTCTGACAGATACCAAATCCTTAAGCCGATACGTGGTTGCGGTTCCATCTATATAAGAAAGAATTTCTTCTATATTCAGATAAAAAATATCTTTACTATCTTCTAATGCCTGTGTACTTGCAAGTCGTACTCCCATCTCATTAAGGATACTTCTTACACATCCAAATACTTTTGTTCTCTCAAACCTTAGATTCTCTCGATTTCGTACAAACCTTCCTGCATTATGCATAATTCTTTTGAAAATCAGTTTCTTAAACGGTTTGCCTGAAAGTTTATTCATTGCCTTTTTGTACGCCTCTTCCGCTATTTTATTCGAAACCTTGCTTGCTGCGCTGGCACTGTGTTTCGTAGTTTCTCCGATGGTACGATACAGTAAAAGGGGATTTTCACGAACGGATTCTGATTCCATTTTCAGTTCATCTAGGCAGCGGTCGCCAAACTCATCTAAGTATGTTTCTATCATCTCTTCTAAAATTGGATTTTGCTTCAGTTCTTCTTCGATCTCTCCAATTGTTCCTTCCAAAAGACATTTGACTAAACTGGTTTCCCGTATTCCCATCTGACTCATTTTCCATATCATTTTCGCAGGCTTTGCACTGATAATCCCTCCTTGTCCACACAGTAAGGCATTACAGATGCCATCAATACCAACCCATGTATCGCATAACTTGCGTAAAATTCCGTGATATATCATAGTAAAGAAATCATTGATTAAAGGAGCATCCCATCCTTCCATAGTGGTGTATCCTACTTTATTTAAATATTCGTATAATTCATTCATTGTAAGAGAGGAAACGTCCACTTTTCCCAACGTATTCTTTATCATTTTGTAGAACCGTTTTATTTTCCTGTTTAACGTAACATACTGTACTCCAAACATAATAATGCTCCAGAAAAAGTGAAAACCGTCTGCTATTTTTTCTATCTTGTTTACTTTCTTTTCTTCTTGAATAACAAATTCGTCAGGAAGTTTCTCCTTAACTCCCATCATCTGCTCCATAAATTCCTTATTGAACTTATAACCTGGCAGAATAGACATCATATTGTACCAAGAACGCATATTGTAATACACCCGTCCATCTGTCATGCCAAGCATATTACGAAATGTCCTGTCATTTTTCTTAATCTGCTTCTTGGTCACACCAAACATTTTGCAAAACTGCCTGTATACTCCATCATAGGCAATTCGAATATACGAAAATGTAAGAGGTAACGTTACTCCATTATAACTTTCCGCAATATTACTATTATCAAATATGGTTGCACGTTCCAAGACTGGCATTACATTTTTTAAAGATGTGATAGGTCTGCTTTGCAAAAGATATAACTTACCATTTTCATAAGCCCACTCAATATCCTGGTACTTTCTTAGCAGTCGGCTGGTCTTTTTGGCAAGCTGTGCAACTTCTACTGCTTGCTCATTGGATAATACAGGCTGACTGCATTTTGCCTCCGAAACTTTTTTTTGCACTACCTTGTTTCCCTCAACGACATGCATTATATTTTTTTTAGGTACATTTTCATCTACGAGCTTTTTGACACTTTCTATGTAATAGGTATCTGCATTTGCTACTCCATCCACCAACGCACTTCCTAAGCCAAATACAGCACTAACCACACTTGTTTTAATGTCTGCATTTTGAGGATTCACTGCAAAGCACACTCCAGCACAGTCTGCATTCACCATTTTCTGAACAATAACTGATGGCACTTCCAACGTTCCTCTTAAATGATTTTGTTTCCGATATTCCAATACTCTCTCCGAAAATCCTGATAAAAAACATTTCTTAATATGGGTTACAATTTCATCTTTTGACAGCCAAAGATAAGATTCAAACTGCCCTGCAAAGGACGTTTCCAAACCATCTTCACTAAGAGCAGAAGAGCGAACCGCAAAGTATTCTCCGCCTAACACCTCTATCTGTGCGTGAATTTCTTTTAACACACCATCGGATAACTCAAAATTCTCTAACTCCCTTTTTGCCTCTTTCCAGTCATTATGTTCTAACACTCTTTTCTGTTTCTCTGTCAAACAAGAATAAAATGCTTGACTTTTCACAACAAACCAGTCGGGTATTGGCAAACAATACTCTCTTAGTTTTGCAAACGATAACGCTTTGCCTCCTAGTAATGGATAATCTTCTTCTCTCACTTCATTTTTATTGATACAATACTGATACATATACTACTCCTCTCACAAGTAAAGATAACAGGCTGCTCCCATCAATAGAGCAGTCAAAAAATAAGCCAACATTAACAGACCTTTCTTATGCATTTCCTTAAATGAAAAAACGCTAAAAAAGCATAGAAACCGTCCTATGGCATATAAATAGTACATTGGATGTTTTGTTACTTGATAAGTCAGCTTAGATGTGATTATGATTAGATAATCTAGTAAAACTAAGACGATTTGGTGTAATGCACCATAAATGAAAGAATGTCTTTTTAGAATAGTCCTTAGGTAAAACTCCTTTGTCATTAATAAAAAATAAAATAATATAATTACGTAAATTGGAACTGTTATAGGGTAACATATAATGGTAACTAGCATCTGAACAACTAATAATGCTGCCCCAATCTTTTTTAATTCCTTTAAGGATACTAGTTTTCTCTGGACGGGCCGCTCTGGATGTTTTATACAATCTTCTTCATAATCCTTGTGCTCATCTGCTATTCGAAACAGCATGAAAAAACTGAGCACCATGAACCACAAATAAAGAAATAGTATCGCCTTTCTCCCGTTGCCTGCAATACACATTGTACTCCATGTAAAAGCTGCTGAAAAGGGTAAATAGAACCAAAGTGGAAACCGTTCTTTTTGGTACTGATACCATTTCTTCAATTACGACTTCACTCCCTCCTTGTATGCAATTGTATCATAAAAGCGCATTTGTTCTTCTTTTGAAACCATCTGATAATGTTTTCTATCCTGCTCCATCTGGCTAATGGCATCTTCACGTTTCACTTTTCCTTCTCTAACTTCCACTGCTAATTCTCCTGTTGACTGAGGAAAGCCACTTCGTTCTAAGTGAAAATATTCTGCCATATTGTGCGCCCAGCAGTCTGGATGCTTTTCTCCCTTTTTTGGTGGTTCCCAATTGATTTTTTTCTGAAGGAACTCCACAATTTTGTCAGCATCATAAGAATGATACATAAAATACGATAACATCTGAATGTTTACGCCATCCAGATAATCAATCCTACCGCTTGCATCGCCTGCTTGATTCATTTTTTCATTTACTTTCTTTAACATTTGGTATTCAAACTGTTTCAAACCGTAAGTTGGCATAAAAGGTTCTAAATATTGGGTGTCTAATGCCCGCTGCAATACTTGTCCTCTGGATCGACCATTGATAATTAATGGAATTCCTTTTTCTTTTGCTGTAAGCAAGGAATAATAGTGCATCTGATGAAAGCAGACAGCACAGAAGTGTTTTGCAAATTTAACAGCTTCTCGATTAAGGAATTGAGATGTTTGTACATTTGGTTTAAATGTCTGATAATCCACATTTATCTGTTCTAGAACTTTGTTAATATTGTTTCTTCCATAATCTGTACAGAAACCATTATCGTACGTAAAAGCCAGCACCCGCATATTGTATTTTTCTTTTAATTGATAAATGATATATGTACTGTCCTTGCCACCGCTAAAACCTACTAAACAATCGTAACGACTTCCATTTTTAGCAGCTGTTTCTTTTGCCTGTGCCAAATAATTCAGAAAAGCGGATTCTAAATTATCATAATCTGTCAGTATGGATTTGTGTTCTTCATAGAACTGACAGTAGTTACATGAACCATTTTTCCCCATCTGCATACCTGGGTAATTGTCTGGAAGAGAACATGTTTTACATATATACATAATTATTACCTCCTTTGTTCTTGTGGTTTTATAGTAGCACAAGATGAGATAAATGACAAATGAAAAGCATCGCTCCATTACATGAAGTAATTTTGCGATGCTTTCCCACTAAAACTATTTACTTATCTATCGGCTTATTGCATGTTTTTCAATTCATCCCATATACGCCAAACGAAAGATTTCTTCCATATCCGCCTTCATATCTACCCCAAGCTTCACAAGAACCTGTTGTAACCCATGAAGTGTATCTATCATATCTTCAAAGTTCGCATTAGCGCCCATATGTCCAATTCGAATCACACTTCCTGCCAGTTCGCCAAAGGACCCTGCCAGCATAATCTGATAATCCTCTCTCATGGCAGTTAAAATCTGTTCTGCTGTAACACCTTCTGGAACATCAAACACTGTTACTGTATTAGAATAACCACTTTCCAGATGAAGTTTAAGACCCGCGTGTCTTACAGCATCTCTTGTAGCCTCACCAATTTTTGCATGTCTTTCAAGCATCTTTTCATCCGCTTTAATCATATCAAAAGCTGCCCTTAATCCATAAATGTCACTAATCGGCATGGTATATGGAAACCATTTTGCTTCGTAATAATCATCAAAGATGGTCAGGTTGGTATAAAATGATGCAATCGGAGTCTTTCGATTATGCATTGCTTTTTTTGCATCCTCACTTATCACCACAAATGTTAATCCGGGCGGTGCTGATACTGCCTTTTGTGAACCTCCACATAATAGATCGATTTGCCAGTCATCCACTCGCACGTCTTCTCCAAACATACCTGACACAGAATCCACAACTGTCATAATTCCATATTGTTTTAATAGGGGACAAATGTCCTGAATTGGATTAAGCATTCCACTTGGTGTGTCACAGTGTACTACCGTTGCGTATTTGTAATCATGATCTTTCTCTAAGAAATCTGCTAATTCTGCTGTATCAATTGGATTTAAGTAATCCATGGTTAAGATATCTGGTTTGCCACCGTACATGGAAACAAAATCAGCAAAACCTTTTCCATAAATTCCGTTGTCCAATACAAGAACCCTGTCTCCTGGTTCTGTCAGAGAAGCACATGCGGCTTCCAATCCAAGAATTCCTTCTCCACCAAGAATCAGAGTTTCATTCTCTGTATGGAGCAGTTCACTAATCAGTTCACATGTCTCTTTATAAAATTCCACAAATGCTTCATCCAAATCAGGATTGGTACATTCCATACTTCTTGCCATTCTTACTTGCTCTGATACCTGCGTTGGTCCCGGTGTCATAATTTTATACATATTCTGCCTCCTGCCTTTCCTTATCTATTGGCCTATAATACCAGTTGCTGCTTTTTTTAGCTGACCAGCTATTGGAATTACAATGATTGCAGCGGTAATAACTTGTATTAAATTTCCAGGAATAGACATCACTGGTGCAATCCAGTTGCCATAAATAATGCCTTCTGCAACATAATAGCCTACCACTTTTACTACGCATGCCAGTGCGATTGCCAGCGTATTCCAAGCAAGTCCTCTACGCTTTTCTGTAATAGTTCCTACTAGATACCCCATTATTCCAACGATAACCAGTGTAAACGGTGCCCATAATGTCCAGCCGGAAAGTAAATCAAAAAGTCCCATTCCAATACCGCCTGCCAAAGCTCCCACCTTTTTACCAAAGATAATAGCCGCTAAAAACAATGGAACATTGCCAAGATGAATTAAACCGCCATTCCCGCCTATTGGAAGCCTAATATTCACAAATGCGGTAAATAGATATGTTAAAGCAATAAATACTGCACTAATTACTAATGTTTTTAATCCGTCATGTGCATGTGTGCGATTTGTTTGAACTGTTACAGTGTCTTTTGTCATGATAGTTCCCCCGTTCACTAATGTATTGGTTTTTTATTGGTAACATATTATGAGGTTTTTGGCTATTTTGAAATAGTCAGTTTTTATGTTTTTGATATGGTCAATTTTATGCCAAATATCCTGTTTCCAAAAGAATTAAAAATGTAAATACAACGTATTGTAAATATCTTTACATTGTGTTATAATACAGAAAAAGAAAGGAGTGCTAAATATGGCTCAAACGTTAATTAACATCCGTATGGACGAAGACTTAAAGAAAAATATGGAATATACATGTCATGAATTAGGTATGAATCTAACTACCGCTTTTACTATATTTGCCAAAAAAATGACTCGAGAAAAGAGAATTCCTTTTGAAGTTTCCATTGATCCCTTTTATTCACAAAGTAATATGGAACACTTAAGACGAGGTGTGCAAGCACTGAATGCTGGTAAAGGGATAGAACATGACATAATTGAGGTGGATGAATGAAAAAAATCTGGTTTGATGAAGCATGGTCCGATTACATGTATTGGCAAACACAAGATAAAAAGACACTGAAGCGAATTAATGCACTCATAAAAGACATTGAACGCAATCACTTCCAAGGCATCGGCAAACCAGAACCACTTAAAGGAGAATTAAGTGGTTTCTGGAGCCGGCGCATCGATGATGTTAACCGCATCGTCTATCGCATCCGTGGGGATGTTCTTGAAATCGTTTCTTGTATGGGACATTATTGGTAATGGTACATATCTTTAACTATTCTAATTTCATTTTACGAAACTCTATCAGTCTCCATTTTCATCACAATATCTGCAACATTCATAGTAGATTTTCTATGTGAAACAAGAACTACCGTTTTATTTGCACATTCCTCTTTCAATGATTTTAAAATGATTCCTTCATTCAAACTATCCAGATTACTAGTTGGTTCATCTAATAAAATCATCGGTGCATCATGTAAAAATGCTCTTGCAATTCCAATTCTCTGCTTCTCACCACCAGACAGGCAATCTCCAAGTTCCCCTACCTGACTTTGGTATCCATTTGGAAGAGACATAATAAACTCATGGATAGATGCTTTTTTACAAGCTTCCTCTACCTCTTCCCTACTCACACCGTCTTTTACAAACGCAATATTATTGTAAATCGTATCATGAAATAAATACGTTTCCTGCGTTACATAACCCTGCATATCACGAAGATTGCTTGTATTGATTTCATTGACATTTTTATCTGATACTAGGACCGCCCCATGCTTCACTTCAAAGAAACGCATCATAAGCTTTAGCAAAGTTGATTTACCAGAACCGCTTTTTCCATTGATACCAATAATCTGATTTTTTGAAAAATTCATAGAACAATTTCCTAATATCAATTCATCCTCGTAGGAGAAAGTCACATTGTCCACCTTGGCACCTTCGTACCCTATCTCTTCCTTTCCTGTCACTTCTTCCACCTGTGGTTCTTCTTCTAGTAAATCAAGGACACGATTTCCACAAGCCAAAGTCTGTAACAAGTTATTGGATAGATTACTAAGCGCAATCACAGGCCCAAACGAACTCATC
>ERZ808278.167-NODE-167-length-55132-cov-4.801315_pt1 | contig 55132 bp, 51 predicted proteins | sample MGYA00521239_ERZ808278 | MGnify/ENA primary metagenome ERZ808278 (study PRJEB31516, sample SAMN03275600) | gut metagenome | biome: mammalia-associated habitat; material: feces | host: Papio cynocephalus | place: Kenya | collected 2012-07-17 ... | reverse complement strand
AAGTCCGCATTTGCTAGGCTTCGGGCTGGATTCATTTGCTGTTTTGAGTTTTACCAGACAGCAATAATATTCTTTATAATCATTTCAAATTTGGCACTAACATTATATCATTACTTTTCGATACAAATGACAGCACTTATAATATTATCCATGATAATACTTACTATCAGTTCAATGGTTTGAACTCAACGAATAGGTGTTGAGGAGCCATCTACAATAAATGCTGATTTTTGGGGTTGGCAAGATGGGAACTCTGTGTGGCGACAAAATTTACCAAATGGACCAGTACCAATTGATTGGTGAAATATAAAAAACGAATAAATGATGAAAAAAGGATGTATGTGTAACAAATTGACGATCGTTTGTCTTGTGATCGTGGTTAGCGGGCTATTATTGATGCTATCAAAAATGTGGCCAGCCCCACCATTTCCAGAAAGTGAACGTTATGGGTGCTATTATAATCCATTTAACGACATCTATTTGAGCTTTTATGATGACGAGAAAAATAATAACATTCAATATATAGTTTTTTTTAAAAAACGACAAGCAGGATGTCGTTTTTTCAAAGGATCTCAAAAAGTTTTCCCCCATTTCTTCTGACTATATTAAAACAGATAAATCCTTTAGTTCGTGTTTTTTTGTTTTCTTCTTTAAAGATTCAACAAGTCGGATTAACATTCTCTGCCCAAGTGAAGACTTTTTAGAAAACAAAATAATTTCTGTTCACTCTAACGAATTCATTATAGATACACTTTCTCGTGAAAACAGTCCGAATTTCATCTTTGACAAGCATAGTGGATATTATGATTTAACTGTTCAAGATTATTCCACGATGAAATGTATGGACGGTTTCGTTTCGCTGGCTCATCGAGACTCTCCATATACTCCTCTGTGCTCCGTTAGAAGATCCGAATAGTTGAGATTTTAGTGGATAGACTCATCAATCATATAATTTACAATGTGCGCAAGTTGTTCAAAAAGCCCTAAGAAAATGAAAAAATGAAAAATTCCTTTTTTCGTTTTTTTTGTGGGGTTCGCTATGCGGAAAGAAGAAAAATTTGTAATTTTGTGTGCAATAAGTGAGAAAGCAACTATTTGTTTCGCTTGTTTCTCTTAGGGAAATAATTTAAACTCTAAATATATGTCATTTATTGCAGATCGTGTAAAAATGGACGGACTCACCTTCGATGATGTCCTGCTGATTCCAGCGTATTCTGAAGTGTTACCGAAAGACGTAAATCTTCAAACCAAGTTCTCCCGCAACATCACTCTCAACGTCCCGCTAATCTCCGCGGCTATGGACACCGTGACAGAGGCCTCTTTAGCCATCGCCATTGCGCGCGAAGGAGGCATTGGCGTGATTCACAAAAACATGAGCATCCAAGAACAGGCGCGTCAGGTCCACACTGTGAAGCGCGCTGAGAACGGAATGATTTACGATCCCGTCACCATTCGGCGTGGGTCAAGGGTGATCGACGCCCTCAACATCATGAGCGAATATCACATTGGCGGAATTCCAGTGGTTGATGAGAACAAAAAGCTCGTGGGTATTGTCACAAACCGCGATTTGCGATTTGAAAAGAATGTGGAGCGCAAGATCGACGAGGTGATGACCAGCGACCATTTGGTGACCACATCGTCGTCGACCAACCTTGATGAAGCCGCCGACATTCTTCAAACACATAAAATAGAGAAGCTCCCCGTAATCGACAAAGACGGAAAGCTGATCGGACTTGTCACCTACAAGGATATCACAAAAGCGAAAGACAAGCCTAACGCTTGTAAAGACGCACTGGGCCGCTTGCGCGTGGCTGCCGGCATCGGTGTCACTGCCGACAGCCTGAAGAGGGCAGAAGCCCTCGTGGAGGCCGGCGTCGACGCCATCGTTATCGACACCGCCCATGGCCACTCTAAAGGCGTGGTGAGAGTGCTGCAAGAAGTGAAGCGCTCATTCCCTCAGATTGATGTGGTGGTGGGCAACATCGCCACGGGCGATGCCGCAAAATATCTTGTGGAGAACGGCGCCGACGGGGTGAAAGTGGGTATTGGCCCAGGCTCTATCTGCACCACCCGCATCATTGCTGGCATTGGCGTGCCACAATTAAGTGCGGTTTATGAGGTGGCAAAAGCCCTCGAAGGCACTGGCGTGCCCCTCATCGCAGACGGTGGTATACGCTATTCCGGCGACATAGTGAAAGCCCTTGCAGCCGGCGCTTACTCCGTTATGCTTGGAGGCATGTTTGCCGGCGTGGAGGAATCTCCTGGCGACACCATTATTTTCAACGGCAGAAAGTACAAATCATATCGCGGAATGGGCTCGCTTGAAGCAATGGAAAAAGGTTCAAAAGACCGCTATTTCCAAAACAATGTCACCGACAGCAAGAAACTCGTTCCAGAAGGCATTGCTGCCCGTGTGCCGTACAAGGGTACACTTTATGAGGTGGCATACCAAATGCTTGGTGGCCTTCGTGCCGGCATGGGCTATTGCGGAGCCGAAAACATTGAAAAACTCCACAGTGCCCAATTTGTGAGAATCACGAATGCAGGCGTGGCTGAAAGCCACCCACACGACGTGGCCATCACCAGTGAAGCGCCAAACTACAGCCGCGGCTAAAACCACACACCACAATAATTGGCACAGCATTTCGTTATAATTACTGATAACACTTAATTGAATTAATTATAGCTATGAAAATTAAACTGATGATTGGTGCGCTCATCGGCGGAGTCTGCCTGGCCTTTGCTGCTAAGGACCCAGTGCTGATGACCATCAACGGAAAGGATATTCATCTCTCGGAATTTGAATATCTATATAAGAAGAACAACCAACAGCAAGTGGAGAAGGAAACACTCGACCAATACGTTGACCGCTTTGTGACATATAAGCAGAAAGTGGCCGATGCAGAGGCACAGGGTATCGACACACTCAAGTCGTTTGTGGCTGAATTCAACGGCTATAAGGAAGGTATGGTTAAAGACTTCCTTGAAGACACCACGGTGAATGCCCGTCTTGAGAAAGAAGCCTATGACAGAATGAAGACCAACATCGACCTTGACCACATTATGCTTCCCCTCGGAAAGGATGCTAAAGACAACAAAGTGATTCTTGACCGCCTCGACAGTATTCGCACCTGTGTTTTGAACGGAGAAGACTGGGGTACGCTAGCCAAGAAGTTCTCAATCGACCCGTCTGTGTCGCGCAACAGTGGCCACTACGGATTCACTGCGTCGGGTGTATATCCTTACAAATGGGAAATGGTAGCTTACACCACACCTGTGGGACAAATTTGCAAGCCTTTCAGAACCGATTTCGGCAACCACCTCATTCGAGTGAATGGCAAAAGAAACGACCCAGGGCAAGTGGAAGTGGAGCACATCATGCTTATGACTCGCAACTTAAACGACTCCGCTAAAGCTGCGGCGAAAGTGAAAATTGAAGAAATTTACGACTCTTTGAAAAATGGCGCAAACTTTGAGCTGATGGCAAAGAAATACAGCGAAGACAAGGGTTCTGCTTCAAAAGGGGGCAGGCTTCCTTTGTTTGGCATCAACCGTATGGTGCCCGAGTTTGAGAAAGCGTCGTTTGCACTTCAAGTTGGTGAAATTTCCGCACCAATCGAAACACAATACGGTTACCACATCATTAAGAAACTCGGACACAAGGGCGTTCCTTCGTTTGAAGAAGCGCTGCCTTCAATCAAGAGAGCAATTTCTTTTGATGAACGCAGCCAAATGGCGCGCGACGCAAAACTCAAAGAAGTGAAAAAACTCTATGCCTACAAGAGCAATGATGAGAAATTCCGCACCTATCTTGTGAAGGAATTAAAAAAACACGGAGGGTTCGATTCGGCATTTGTAAGCGATGTGCTTGCAAAGTCTAATTTCACTATCTACTCGTATGCCAAGAAAAAAGTTCCGGCATCTGTATTGGCGAAAAGTGTGAATCCAAAAGCCAAGTACGATATTGAGTCGGCAGCGGGTAATATTGCCGCACAGATTGACCCCTATGCTTCAAAAGACATCATGCAATACTATATCGACAATCTGATCAACGACAATGCAGAATACCGCAACCTCATCAATGAGTATCGCGATGGTATGCTCCTGTTTGAAATCAGCAACAAGAAAGTGTGGGAAGGCGCAAGCAAAGACACCACTGGCCTAAAGAACTACTTTGAGGCAAACCGCGCGAAATACAACTGGACGAAACCACACTTCAAGGGCATCATTCTTTCTGCCAAAAACGATTCTATCGCCAAAGCTGTGAAAGCGTTGATTCCAACACTTGGCAAGGACACGCTCACCACCACTCTCCACAAAAAGTTTGCCAGTAACATAAAAATGGAGCGAATGCTCTTTGCACAAGGCGAAAACGATGTGGTGGACGCAGTGGTGTTTGGCGGAAAAGAACAGACGGGAAACGAGAAATACCCAATTGCGTTCGTACTCGAAGGCGGAGTGATAGCACAGCCAGAAGGTGTGCCCGACGTTAAAGGGCTTGTCACCTCCGACTATCAAGACGCACTTGAAAAAGCCTGGCTAAAGGAACTCAAGAAGAAGTACCCCGCTACGATTAATAAAAACGTGCTGAAACTTGTGAAGCCATAACGCACAAGTTGCTACAGGCATCAAGCAACTAATCACAGCCCCATTACGGCAAACATTCGCGGTAATGGGGCTTTTTGTGTGAAGTCAAATACTTTTCCATTCACCGGCAAAACACATTCCATTTCTTTCCATTTCTTTTAATGATAATTAAAGCATTTTGTTTTGCCATGTGCATAAATTTTATGAAATTTGCATAATATATAAGGGCATAAGCTATATGCAATTGCGCTAATAAACGACGAAACTGAATATTAACAAAAAAACGATAAAAGTGAAATTAAGACTCCTTACAATTAGCCTGTTTATCTCGGCAATGGGCTACCTGATGACAGCACGAATATTGCAGAAGAAGTGGCGTGGATTGTCGGTGACGAGGCTATCTACAAATCTGACATAGAGGAACAGTATCAGCAGCTACAATATGAGAGAACCCCAATAGATGGCAATCCTTACTGCGTGATTCCAGAGCAAATTGCCATCGACAAACTATTCCTCCACCAGGCGAAAATCGACACCATAGAGGTGGCAAACTCCACCGTTCAGCAAAGTGTGGACGCGCGAATCAACTATTTTATTGCAAACTTAGGCTCTAAAGAAAAAGTGGAGGAGTACTTCAGAAAACCTCTTCCTGAACTCCGAGAGCAATTGATGAACACCGTTCGCGAGCAGTACACGATACAGCAGGTGCAAAGCAACCTCACTAAAAATGTAAAAGCCACTCCTTCCGATGTGCGTAAATTCTATAACTCTATTCCTAAAGATTCACTCCCGCTCATCCAAAAACAGGTGGAAGTGGAGATTATCACCATCAACCCCATCATTCCACAGCAGGAAATTGACGAAGTGAAGTCGCGTCTCCGCGACTATGCTCAGCGCGTCAATAGCGGTGAGAGTGATTTTGCAACCCTCGCACTACTTTATTCCGAAGACGGATCTGCAATGACTGGTGGCGAAATTGGCTTTAAGAGCCGCAACGACTTGGTACCAGAGTACGCCAATGTGGCATTCAACCTCAACGACCCTAAGAAGGTAAGCAAGATCGTGGAGACAGAGTTTGGCTATCATATCATTCAACTGATAGAAAAACGTGGCGACCGCATCAACACACGCCACATTCTACTCAAACCAAAAGTGAACCAAAAGGACATTGACTCTGCCGTAGTGAAACTCGACTCTCTACGTAGCGACATTTTGGCCAACAAATACACATTTGAGCAAGCGGCCGCTTATGTATCGCAAGACAAAGACTCTCGCAACAACAAGGGCTTGATGATGAACCAAAAAAACCACTCCACACTATTTGAAATGGCCGACCTTCCCGACGAGGTGGGCAAAGTGGTAGACAAACTTAAAGTGGGAGAGGTGTCTGATCCATTCATTGCCATCAATAAAAGCAATAACCGCCAGCAAGTGGCCATTGTAAAACTTGTAAAACGAATCGAAGCTCACAAGGCCGACCTCGCTGAAGATTTTCAAGTGCTGAAAGACATGTATGAAACAAAACGCAAAGCCGAAATCATTGACGAATGGGTCAAAGAAAAGCAAAAGAAGACCTATGTATTTATCAGTGACGGATGGCGAAATTGCGAATTTAAATACAACTGGCTAAAAAAATAATCGATATAAGTGAGTATTATTGCACATATCTTAAAACCAGGGCATAAGGCTGCTAAATGCATCTTATGCCTTTTAACTCTTTTTATTGCCACATCGATATTTTCAGCTTCGGCACAACACAGCCACCAGAAGAAGACGAAAGTGTTTGAGCCTACCATCCCAAACGCAAACCGCTACCAAGCCAATAAAGTGTTTCTGGAAAGAGCAGACTCTATGCTCTCCGAGCCCGTGGAGAACCCAATGAAGTCCTACATTCTACTTATGGGCAACATTGAATTCACAAGAGGAGATATGCACCTATATTGCGACAGTGCCCACTATTACGACCAAATCAACTCCATCGATGCCTTCGGAAACGTAAGAATGGAAAGAGCCGACCGATTAAGCGGAAGGGCCGACCAACTGCATTACGATGGCACAAAGGAGGTGATGAACTTAGTAGGCAATGTAAGCATAACAAAAGACAACCGCACGCTTACAAGCCAGTCGATTGATTATTATGTGACCAGCAACACAGGGAAATACACCTCTAATGGCAAATTGGAGGACTCGAAAAATGTTCTCACGTCGATTGTAGGAGAATACAACTTCAGCACCGACAAGGCTGTATTTACCCATAACGTTGATCTCGTTAACAGCCGCGACAATTATGTCATCCATACCAATAAACTCCTATACAACACACGAACAAATGTGGCAACACTGGTGGAGAGGTCAGAGATCACATCCGACGACAACAAAATAATCACATCAAGTGGCGACTACAATACAAACACTGAAATCGCCAACCTTTATGCGAAAAACGGGAAGCAACCGAAACTTTTTGCGAAAGACGACCGCACCCTTGAAGGCGACAGAATTCATTACGACCGCCACAAAGGCGAAGGCACAGCAAAAGGCAATGTAACAGTTAACGACCCTAAGCACAAGGCCATTCTCACCGGCGGATATGGTTATCACAACGAAAAGACCCATGTGAGCTATGCCACCGACAACGCTTTGGCTCGCATCTACAATAAAGATAATGCAAAAATGGGCGAAAGAACTGACACGCTCTACTTCCACGGCGACACCATCACCACCATTCAAGAAGCCAACAAGAAAAGGGTGCTGACAGCTACGGGAGGTGTTAAATTCTATCGTAAAGACGTGCAAGGCATTTGCGGCCATTTATCTTTTGCCCAGCGCGACTCCATTCTGTATCTTTACAACCACCCTGTGGTGTGGAGTGGCGAAAGGCAAATATCCAGCGACAATGAAATCAACGTACACATGCGCGACAGCAGTTCCGTGGACTGGGCGACTATCCCCAACAAAGGCTTGATAGTGGAGCACCTCGGAGAGATATACTACAACCAAATCTACGGCAAATACATTAAAGCATATTTCGACAAGAGAACGGAATATTTCGACGATGGCACGGAGTCCACCCAAAACGAACTCCGCCATGCCGACATCGTGGGCAATGTAAAAACGCTGTTTTTCCCTATGGAGAACGACTCCACCTACAATAAATGCGTAAGGACAGAGAGTGGTTTCCTGGCACTTGACCTAAAAGAAAAGCAAGAAGTTGACAAAGTGAAAATGTGGCCAGAGGTGAGCGGAAGCGTCATTCCCCTTTATTTAGCCAAGAACTCGCAACTTAAACTTGACGAATATCAATGGTTCGACGACCTTCGTCCAAAAAGTCCATACGAAGTGCTTAAAATCTCTGATATGATGCGCAGCATGATTAGCCAACCCTACGAAATTTCGAAGCCTAATGGAGAGGAGAAACCTAACGACGATGATAGGTATGAAGACAACAGCAGCGCAAAATAAACGCCTATTTTTACACTTAATAATGCGGACTTAAATAAATCCTATACCAACAATGAGCGATATCATTAAACTACTTCCTGATTCAGTGGCCAACCAAATTGCGGCAGGCGAAGTGATACAGCGCCCAGCCTCCGTGATTAAGGAACTCGTGGAAAATGCCATCGATGCCGACGCCACATCAATCCAAATCATCTTGAAAGATGCGGGAAGAACACTCATACAAGTGATTGACAACGGTAAAGGCATGAGCGACACCGATGCCCGACTTGCCTTTGAGCGACACAGCACCTCTAAAATTTCAAAAGCTGAAGACCTGTTTTCTCTTCACACTATGGGGTTTAGAGGTGAGGCACTTGCATCTATTGCAGCCATAGCTCAAGTGGAACTAAGAACAAGGGCAAAGGGCGCACAACTCGGCACAAAGATTCTTATCAACGCCTCAAAATGCGAAAGCCAAGAACCAGACATGTGCCCAGAGGGCTCCAACTTTATGATAAAGAACATTTTCTTCAACGTGCCTGCACGCCGAAAATTTTTAAAAAGCAACCAAGTGGAGCTGAGCAACATTATCAAGGAATATGAAAAATTGGCATTGGTAAATCACCATGTTGACTTTTCCCTGTCAAACAACGACAAACCGCTTAACAAATTCTTGGGAGGCTCGTTCAAGCAAAGGATAGCGGCTCTTTGGGGTGCTAAAGTAGACCAGATGCTCGTGCCGCTCAACACCGACACCTCTCTTGTACGCATCAATGGCTTTGTCAGCAAACCAGAAGGGGCACGCAAGCGAAATTTCTTACAATATATGTTTGTGAACGGACGATACATGCGTCACCCTTATTTTCATAAGGCCATCATATCGAGCTACGAAGAATTGATTCCGGCTGATGAGCAACCTAATTATTTCTTAAACTTCACCGTTGATCCAGAAAGCATCGACGTGAACATTCACCCCACAAAGACGGAAATAAAGTTTGAGAACGAATTGCCAATTTGGCAAATACTCGCTGCCGCAGTTAAAGAGGCTCTTGGACGCTTCAGCGCAGTGCCTCAAATTGATTTCGACACGAATGACGCGCCAGAAATTCCAGCCTATAACGACCACACAATCGTCACAGCACCTGAAGATGGGGTGGACCCTACTTACAACCCGTTTAAGCCTCAGCAGAAAGCCACCTCCAGTGGCAGTTCCGCCTACCGCACACAAGCTGCTGGTAGCCTTGGAAATTATTCTTCTAACCCTCTTCCCGACTGGGAAAAACTTTATCAAAACTTCGAGAGAGGAAAGCAAGAAGGTATTGCCTCCATAACCCAGCAAGATGTCGAAAACTCTTTCTCCAACTTTGGGGAAGTGCCAGCAGTGGAAAGTGGCATACAGCAAGAGATTATCTCTCCAGAAAGCTCATCTGCCATGTGTTTGCAGATGAAAGGAAAATATATTCTTTCTCCTATCAAGTCTGGCCTAATGATTGTGGATCAACACAGAGCTCATGTAAGAGTACTGTTTGAGCAGTATATGAGCCAAATCAACTCCACGAGCATCGGATCACAACGAGTACTGTTTCCAGAGGTGCTGCAATTAACCACCACCCAAAGTATCATGCTTCAAGAGCTGGAACCAGAAATGGAAAAAATCGGGTTCAGCCTTGCAAAGCTCAGCGGCAATGACTGGTCGATAAACGCAGTTCCCGCCGGGATGGACAACGTTGACATCAAAGACACCATTCTACAAGTAATAGACGAAGAGAGCCAAGGAGGAAAAGGCATTGCCTCTAAAGTGTATGAGAGCATCGCGCTTCGTGTGGCGCAATCTGCCGCCATTCCTTACGGTAAAACAATGCAGCAAGAAGAAATGGACAATTTGCTTGCCAAACTTTTAAGTCTGCCAAATCCCAACTATACCCCCGATGGCAAAACTATCATCACAGTTTTAAACACTGAGCAATTAGAAAAGATGTTTTAAGTATGATGGATTTCACGAAGATTGTCAAAGCAGACAAATTATATAATTTTCACAGCCATAGCCTATATTGCGATGGGCATGCCCCAATAGAGGATTTTATCACAGAAGCGATAAGGTTAGGGTTCACCCACTATGGAGTAAGCCCACACAGCCCCATCCCTTTTTATTCTCCTTGCAATATGCACAAAGATAAAGTGGGGGAGTACCTGGCTGAGATGAACAGGCTAAAGACTACACACTCCGATCAGATTCACATCTACACCTCCATGGAGATAGATTTTCTCGATAGTTGGGGGCCGTCAATCCATTATTTTCAAGATATGCCACTCGACTACAGAATAGGATCGGTTCATTTCATACCGTCGTTCTGCAGTGATGAGTATGTGGATATCGATGGTGATTTTGAAAATTTTAAATTAAAAATGAGCCGCCATTTCAACAACGACATCGAACGAGTAGTTAAATCCTTCTACACGCAGTCGATGGCAATGGTAGAAAAAGGCGGTTTCGACATTATCGGGCATTTTGACAAAATCGGGCACAATGCCAGTATGTTTAAACCAGGCATCGACCACGAGCCTTGGTACAACAAACTTGTAGAAAACCTATTTGAGGCAATCATGGACAAGGGTATAACAATAGAAATCAATACAAAAAAATGGATTTCCGACCAGCGTCTGTTCCCACATCAGCAATATTTCAAACTGCTAAAGGAACGCCATGCGCCCATAGTATTCAACAGCGACGCCCACTATCCAGCCTTAATTAACTCAGGACGTCTTGAAGCCATACACCTCTACCAAGAATCGTAGCTAATTATTCCTGAACATTGGCATCCTGAAGCCCGTAGTGGTATTTCTTGTCGAGGAAAAGAAGGAACACCGACACCACAATCGCCAAGACACCAATAAAGGAAAACACCCACATGGCAGCAGTGTAATCCACCTCACCATTCACGGTGCTGTCGTCAAGCACTTTGCCTATGATGATAGGCACAAGCATCAAGCCTATGTTTTGGATATAGTAGATGATTGAGTAGGCTGTTCCTAACTGCTCCTCTGGCACTATCTTCGGGACTGCAGGCCAAAGCACACTCGGAAGCAGTGAAAAAGCCACACCCAGTATCAGCATCAGTGCCACAGCAAGCACGCTGAAGTGGAATGGCAAGGCAAATACGATCAAGACCACTGTAAGCATCACGGTTCCCAAAATCATAATGCCAGCGCCATTGCCAACCCTGTCATAAACGCCACCGAATAGCGGTGTAAGGATGATTGATGTGAACGGTAAAATGGAGGAAATTCCACCAGCCCATTCGGGGCTTACACCATATTTTGATATCATCAGTTTTGTGGAAAAATCCAAGAAGGGATAAAGAGCTGAATAATATAGCATGCACAATAGTGTAATCAACCAGAATCCAGGGCTTCGCAGCGTAGCGAGAAGCCCTCTGATGCTGAACTTTTTCGGCTTCTTCTCTTCTGTTTTGGCTCCATCTGAATCTTTATCAAGCTTTCTATCCATCATGCAATACATCAAATAGATGATGACACCTGCTCCCACACTAAACAGCCCCACAAGAATAGGAGTGGATATTTGATAATACTTCGCTAAGAATGGGCCACCAAGTAGTGCCAGGGCCGTGCCAAGCCGTGCCAAAGCCACTTGTATGCCCATAGCCAGGGCCATTTCCTTACCAGAGAACCATTTCACTATCACCTTCGACACTGTGATGCCACAAAGTTCGTAACCAATGCCAAACACCGCAAAACCAAACGCAGAAATCAGCACTTGGTCTTTCACCACCGTATGATCCAGACCAAGAGTGGGAAAAGTTACTTCTGTAGTGGGGATTGGTGAAGCCAAAGCTATGGCATAATAATCTATAGCAGTTCCAACAAACATCAACACGCACGATAGCGTGCCTGCAAACCTTACGCCAGTCTTGTCAAGAATTACCCCGCTGATAAAGAGCATCAACAAATACACATTGAAAAAACCACGAGATCCTATGAACAGACCAAACTCGCTGCTATTCCAACCAAGACCACCTTGTGACTGTGGCAGCTCTAAAAAATACTGCAACGGCGACATTTCTTTAGCCACCACATACCCCATCATCATCACCACCGACACGATAAAAAGTACTGTCCACCGTGCAAGGGACGACTCATTAAGCTTTCTATGAATAATTTGCTTCATCAATATTGAAAGAAATATGGGGCATACATCCGTAAGTCGTTCAGGTGTATGCCCCATGATTAGGCTTTTCTATAATTTCACTTAATATTTGGCTCTTCAAGGCCAAGGCCCTTCTTCTTGTCTACCATTTTCAGAACAAGGCCGAGCACAAGCGCTGCCACACCCAGGCTTGCCAACATCACCAAAGGGGCGGTGTAGTCGAGCTTGTCGGGGTCGGTAACGCCTTGGTTTGTAGCATCAAGCACTTTGCCTATAAGCAACGGGAAAAGCCACAAGCCAATATTCTGGATCCAGAATATAAGGGCATAGGCACTGCCAATGATTTTTTCATCGACCAGTTTTGGCACACTTGGCCATAGAGAAGCTGGCACAAGCGAAAAACTTGCCCCAAGCACCAAAATGGTCAGATAAGCAATAATGATTCCGCCCACTTCGCTGCCTTTGAACGCCGGAAGTACAAAAGCAAACGTGAGGTGACAAGCAATCAGCAGAAGTGAACCGAGCACAAGCATAGTGGCTGCCTTACCTTTATGGTCAACATAATTACCAAGAATAGGGGTGATACCCACTGCCAAAAGAGGAAATACGGCAAACACGGTTTCGGCACTCTGTCGCATATAGCCCATATAGCAGAACACCACCAGGGCAATGATAGCCAATCCCATTGATCCATATTTAGCAACCTTACTCTTAGAGAAATTACTTGCGAAAGCGCCTGCAGCCACCACTATCATAATAAGGTATTGGATAATCACTATGGTATTTGATGCCCAGAATGAGGTTGGATCCAATTTATGGAACACAAGGTTACACTGAAGCATATTCACCGCATATTTCTGGAATGGGAATATGGCAGAATAGTAGAGCACACACAGCAGCGCCACCAACCAAAAACCGCTGTCAGACAGAATCTTTCCAAGGTCGCTAATTCTAAATGGATCGTCTTTTTCTTCAGCCTCGCCGGTTTGTGAGTCGAGCTTCTTATCCATAAAAGCATACACCACAAACATAATCAACGCAATCATCAACAAAACCACACCAAATGCCACAGAACGTGAAACAGAAATCTCACCTCCTAATTTGGCGAACATTGGAGAGAATATCATACAGGTAGCTACACCCAAACGCGCCAACGCCATTTCCGAACCCATGGCAAGAGCCATTTCGCGGCCTTTAAACCATTTCACAATACCACGGGAAACAGTGATACCCGCCATTTCCACACCGCATCCAAATATCATAAAGCCGATAGCAGAAAACTTGGCAGATGCAGGCATGCCTTGATAGAACGGGGAAACGCCCAATTCATCAAACACGGGTATGTAGTTCAAATGATTGTTGAACCATGTTTCTAGACCACTGCCTGCAAACATATCTGTGAGTGCATACCAGTTGATGATTGAGCCCACGAGCATCACAGCGCCAGAGAGAATGGCGGTGAAGCGAACGCCCATCTTGTCGAGAATAATGCCGGCAAAAATCAAGAAAAACACAAACACATTAAGGAATGTTTCAGACCCCTGCATTGTTCCAAATGCCGTTGAGTCCCATCCTTTGGTTTGCTGCATCAAGTCTTTAATTGGCGACAGAATGTCCATAAAAATGTAGGAACAGAACATTGCTCCTGCAAGGAGAATCAAGGCAAGCCATCGCAATGCCGCTGAATCTCTGAGTGTTTTTTGTACGTTTTCAGACATAATTTCTATATGATTTAAATTATTGGCGCAAAAATTTATGCAAATTTACACATTTATCCCCAAATTGCCCCGTTTTCATAAGGTAAAAACACCTACTCATCATTCAGCATTCACATAGATTTGTTTAACTAAAGCACAATGACAAATAAAATAAAAACAAGGCTGCTTAATTTTATTCCACAAATTGAATAAGAAGAAGCAGCCTTGCTAATATTTCAACGAGCCAAAAGCAAAATGGTTAGGCAATGCCTAAGTCTTTGCATATCGTGTCGATTTTTACATTAGCCCAGTCATTTTTTGCATCATATTCCAATGCGCTGGCAAGCGTGTCGTGAACTTCAATATAGAATTTAATCTTTGGCTCTGTGCCTGAAGGACGTATCGACACTTTTGTCCCGTCTTCAGTGTAGTATTGCAGAACATTTGATGTGCACGGCATAACTAACTTAGACATTTCACCTGTCGATACGTTTTTTTCTTCAAGAAGCTGATAATCCTTGATTTTCACCACTGGAGAACCGGCTATCGTCTGGAGTGGATGTTCACGGAAGTTCTTCATCATTGACACTATTTCCTCTGCGCCCGATTTTCCTTTGCGCACCACTGACACACCACGCTCTTTGCTATAGCCATAAGTAGTGTAAATGTCAATTAGCATATCATTCATGGTCATGCCTTTATCCTTAGCCCAAGCGGCAATTTCTGCCATTAAGGATATTGACGACACTGAGTCCTTGTCCCTACAGAAATCCTCTGGCAAGAAACCATAACTCTCTTCGCCACCGCCAAGATAATGAGCCTTCCCTTCATTTTCACGCATTATAGTGGCAATCCATTTAAACCCTGTGTAGCAATCATATAATTTCACATGCTGCTTCTCTGCAATTTTCGCAATAAGGTCGGAGGTAACGATAGTCTTCACGATATACTCATTACCAGTAAGCCGGCCAAGTTCTTTGTAGCGGGCAAGCAGATAGTAATGGAAAATAAGTTGAATTTGGTTGCCGTTTACAAGCTCAAATTTACCTTTTGTATTCTTCAGTACAAGCCCAATACGGTCTGCATCAGGGTCAGAAGCCATCACGATGTCAGCATCCACTTCCTCTGCCTTTTTTATAGCCATCGCCATAGCCGAGGCGTTTTCGGGGTTTGGAGAATCCACAGTGGGAAAATCACCGCTTTGAACATCTTGTTCTGGCACATGAATAATGTTTGTAAATCCCCAGCGTTTAAGCGAGCGAGGTATCAGATATTTCCCTGTTCCATGAATTGGTGTGTATACAATCTTCAAATCGCTGTGCTTCTTGATAATTTCGGGGCTCAACGACAATTTTGCAATATCCTCAATAAACTGGCTGTCGATGTCCTCGCCAATTATTTGGATTAATTCGGGATTACCGCTAAATTTAATCTCCTTTACATCCTTGATACGGTTCACATACTCGATTGTGTTCACATCGTGAGGCGAAACCATCTGTGCGCCATCATCCCAATACGCCTTATATCCATTGTATTCCTTGGGATTGTGTGAGGCAGTAATATTCACACCACTCTGGCAACCCAGTAACCGTATGGCATAAGACAACTCCGGAGTAGGACGGCAGCTCTCGAAAAGATAGACCTTAATCCCGTTGGCAGAGAAAATGTTGGCCACCGTTTCTGCAAACTTTCGGCTGTTGTTTCTCACATCGTGTCCCACAACCACCTTAATTTGTTCAAGGTTCTTGAAAGCATCCTTAAGGTAGTTGGCCAAGCCTTGGGTGGCAGAACCTACGGTGTATATGTTCATGCGGTTAGACCCCGCGCCCATAATGCCGCGTAGTCCGCCTGTTCCAAATTCAAGATTTTTGTAGAACGACTCTATCAAATCGGTCTTGTCGGCATTGTCAAGCATTTGCCTCACCTCTGCCTTTGTTTCTTCATCATAACCGTCGCCAAGCCACAGTTTGGCCTTCTCGGTCACTTCTTTTAATAGTTTTTCGTCAATCATATTACAAAGTATTTTAGTTGTTTTATAATTTCATCGATGCGAAAGGAAAGAGGCGTCAGCTAAAAAACTGCTTGAACACCTTTATCATGTTCAAGTGGTCGGCCACTGCTCCCGTCTCTCTCACCGAGTGCATAGCCAAAAGAGGATTGCCTACATCCACGCCCTCAATATCAATTTGTCCAGTAAGGATATTGCCAAGGGTTGAGCCTCCTGCCACGTCGCTGTGGTTTACAAAATACTGATAAGGGGATTTTGCCTCAATACACAGACTCTTGAATATAGCAGAAGAATGCGCATCGCTCATATATTTACAGTTAGCATTTATTTTGATGCAAGGCCCTGAGCCAAGTACGGGGTGATTGGTGGGATCATATTTCTCACCATAGTTGGGATGGAAAGCATGTGCATTATCAGCCGAAACAAGAAACGATTTAGCCAATGCCCTGCAAAACGCATCATAATCACCGCCCTGGCTCTCCACCATACGCAAAATGATATTCGACAACACTGGCGACCCAGCACCTTGCTTTGTGCCACTACCAGTTTCCTCGTTATCAAAAATAGCCGCCACACAAGTGGCATCTTCATCTTTCACGTCAGTGATGGCTTCAAGAGCCGCATGAACCATACTCAGGTCATCAAGCCTGCCTGCCGAAATAAACTCATCGTTTAAGCCGAATGTGCATGCTTTTTCAGTATCATATACAAGAAGGTCAAAATCAAGAATTTGACCGATTTCCACATGAAGCTCGCCTGCCACAAGACGCAGAAGCATGTTGTCTGACTCAAATTGCTCGGAAATTTTCGCAAAAATCGGAAGCATATCCTTCTGTTTGCTAATGCTATACCCTTCGTTCACTTGACGATTAAAGTGAATGGCAAGATGAGAAATCGACAAAAGAGGACGATCAATTTTAATTAGGCGAGTGACTGGGTGAAGCGCATCGTCACCTTTCAGAATCACACGACCTGCTAAAGAGAGTGGACGGTCGAACCAGGTGTATAGGATTGGACCTCCATACACCTCCGTATTCAACTTCACAACGCCTCCTTCGCAAAGCATTTCTGCATGTGGTTTAATGCGGAAGCATGGGGAGTCGCTGTGAGCGGCCACAATCTTCAAGCCAGTTTCCGCTATAGGCTTTTTACCAACCGTGAGCGCAAAGATAGCCGAATCGTTTTTAGTGATGTAAAACTTTTCACCAGGATTTATCACGATTTTTTTATCAAGACACTTTTCTGTAAAGCCATTTTCTTTAAGCAACCTCTTCGCTGTGTCCACGGCAAGGAAATTGCAAGGACTATTGTCAAGAAAATTGAGCAGTGATTCTATTTGTCCATCCATAAGTCTAAAAAAAGTGTTTAAGGATTTTATAAATAAGGATTTATATCGTCAATCAGCGTTTGACGGTGCATAATAAGCAGTATGAATTGCCCGCATCACGTTACACAAAGTTTGCCCCCAAAAGTCGCGGAAATCTGATTTACATACACCAATCAGTTCAATTTGAGCCTCAGTAGAAGCATCTTTGATGGTGGCTATAAAATTATAGAACTCTTGATAGAGGTCTGCAAGGTTTTCACTTATCGACGACGCTATAGGGGTGTCGCTGTATTTCATATCCTCAACAAAAACCTCTAAATACACGTCTTCTTCCGCCAGCACGCTACTCATCGTATTGCGTACTTGATTATATGAGTTTTCTGTAAGATAAGGCTCTATCGCATAGTCGCTAAAAGAGTATTCATGCTCCAAATCATTGGCAATGATATAAATACGTGGTAGAATTTTCAGCATAACTGCAAGAAAATCAGAGCGAGTGGCACTTTCTGCATGTTCCACTGCCTGGCAATATTCATTCGTCAGTGCGATGAACGACAAGCTATTTGGAGATATTTTTTGAGTTGCGCTCATTTCTATAAGTACATTTTATTTTTTAAAATATAGCTGTAAACATCATCTGGAAGATAAAACGACATATTCTTCAACTGTGAAACACCTTCCCTTATTTCCGTCGATGAAATCTCAACAAGGGGGGCGCTGATCACCCGCACACTGTTTTCCAAACGATTGGGTAATTTCACATCAAAGCCGCTTCGCGGGTAAATCAGCACACTGTATTTCGTCAATATTTCTTCGTAGCGATTCCATTTGTCGAAACACGCCCAATTGTCGGCGCCAATCACAAGTGAAAACTCATGCTCAGGAAATTTGTCCTGTAATGCGTTAAGCGTATCGATGGTGTAGGATGGGCGAGGAAGCGAAAATTCAAATCCTGATGTGAGCACATTTTCAAGCCGATGCGTCACCATTTCCACCATACGCAGGCGTTCCACATCATACTGTTCACCCTTATCAGCTTTAAATGGGCTCAGCGGCGAAACCATCAGCCAAAGCTGATCCAAGTCGCAATGCTGAATCACATAATTCGCGATAATGGCATGCCCCACATGTATCGGGTTGAAAGTTCCGCCAAAAATTCCTATTTTCATCACTTCACTTTGCCACAAATTCTGATATAAGTTTCCTCACCTCAGCCACCGCCTTATCAAGATTGTCGTTCACAACCACTTTGTCGTATTTGGAAGCGAACGACATTTCGTATTCAGCTTTGTTGACTCGCTTCTGAATGTCGGCTTCAGAATCGGTGGCACGCGACACAAGTCTGCGCCGGAGTTCTTCAACACTTGGCGGCATCACAAAAATAGACAAAGCGTGATCGCCATAAATGCCCTTCACGTTCACACCGCCAGCCACATCCACATCAATGATGGCGTTTTTCCCTTCAGCGTTGATTCGTTGTATCTCACTCTTTAATGTGCCATAGAACCGCCCAGGGTACACTTCCTCGTATTCGGCAAACTCATGATTGGATATACGGGCTTTAAACTCTTTTTCCGACAAAAAGTAATACTCTTTTCCATGTCGCTCACTGCCACGAGGAAGGCGAGTGGTTGCCGAGATTGAGAATTCCAATTTGAGTTGCTCATCATTGATTATATGGCTAATGATGGTAGATTTACCTGATCCAGAAGGGGCAGAGAGTATAATCAGTTTTGTGTCTGTCATATCTATTTTTTAGCGAACGTTTATTTTTTAGAGAACGTTGAGCACCTGTTCTTTAATTTGTTCCAAATGATCCTTCATCTCCACAACAAGTTTCTGAAGTTCGGCCTGGTTGGCTTTTGATCCCATTGTGTTAATTTCGCGTCCCATCTCTTGAGAGATGAAACCTAACTTTTTGCCTTGGCTTGTTCCATCGGCAAGAGTTGACAAAAAATAGTTAAGGTGATTTTGCAGACGCAGCTTTTCCTCGGTGATGTCAAGTTTCTCTATATAGAAAATAAGTTCCTGTTCAAATCGGTTGTTGTCCACTTCCACACCCTCAAGTTTTTGAAGCGAATCATAGATTCTGGCTTTAATTTTTTCAACACGAGAGTGCTCATATGGCTCTACGCTATCAAGTAACTTCTGTATTGCATCAATTTTTTCTTTAAAAAACAGTTCAAGACGGGCACCTTCTTGAATGCGGAAAGCAATTAGCCCCTCAAGTGCCTCTGCCACCACATCTTTAACGGCTATCATTTCCTCTTCGCTCACTTCTGCCACATTCACGTCGCTCTTGAGTGCATCTGGCAACCGGAGCAGAGTAGCATACCAGTCGTCTGGCTGCGGAATGCCGAGTTCCGACGCCACATCCTCAATTTGTTTTTTATACTGCTTCAGCACTGCCAGATTAATGCTCACAGAAGTAGCGCCCTCAATTGGCTCACAGTAAACATACAAATCCACTTTGCCGCGGTTGAGCTTGTGCGCCACCATATTTCGCAGGTCCAATTCCACCGAGCGGTATCCTTGTGGCACACGAACTGAAAAGTCAAGCTGTTTGCTATTTAACGATTTGACCTCTGCCGTGATTTTCTTATTATTAACCACTTTGACAGCCTTGCCAAATCCCGTCATTGATAAAATCATCTCTTATTTTGTATTTAATTATACGCAAATTTACTGCTTATATTCGTAAATTAAGGGTATTTCAGCGATATTTTTGCTAAATTTGCACAGAAAATTCACGATAATATGGCAAACATACTAAATATCGAAACATCAACAAGCGTTTGCTCTGTTGCGCTCACTGCTGAAGGCGAGGTGCTTGAGCATAGAGAAAACTATGAGGGTCAAACCCACGCCACGCTACTGAGCGCATACATTCAAGATATGCTGAAATATGCCACATCCAGAGAAATCAAACTTGACGCCGTGGCGGTAAGTATCGGCCCTGGCTCATACACTGGCTTAAGGATTGGCCTTTCTGAGGCCAAAGGACTCGCTTTCGGGTTAGACATTCCTCTGATAGGGGTTAACACGCTTCAGCTCTTGACCGTCACCACTATGTTTGCCCACTTCTTTGATGACGAGACCACGCTTTTTGTTCCAATGATCGACGCAAGAAGAATGGAGGTGTACACTGCTGTTTATGACAATGCTCTGAACGAAGTTCTGAGTCCTCAGCCTATGATAATCGACGAGAGCTCTTTTGCAAGCCTTCTTGAAGAGCATCACTTAGTGTTTTGTGGTAACGGCGCCGACAAGGTGAAAAAAGTAATCAATCACCCGAATGCCGAATTCATTGAGGGTGTTAAACCCGTGGCGCTTTCGATGATGGCACTGTCGGAAAAGGCTTTTAGAGAGCATAAGTTTATCGATGTGGCCTACTCAACACCGCTGTATTTAAAAGAATTCCAGGTCACGAAATCCAAGAAAAAACTATTCTGATTACGATCGTTGGTTTTTTATCATTAACTTTGTAGTTTACAATATGCAACACTATCTCGACATGCTTGATTACAATACGCAACTCAAAAAGCTGGCACTGCCAGAATATGGCCGCAACATCCAGCAAATGGTGGATTACTGCTGCACAATAGAGGATAGGGAAGAGCGCACAAGGTGTGCATATTCCATCGTTCACTCTATGGGCAACCTGTTTCCACAGCTACGCGACGAGGCCGACTATAAGCATAAACTGTGGGATCACTTGGCCATCATGAGCGATTTCAAATTAGACATTGATTATCCATGCGAAATCGTGAAAGAAGAAAATCTGGAAAGCAAACCAGAGCCGCTGAATTATCATTTAGACAAAATCAAATTTCGCCACTATGGCAAAATCATAGAGCGAATGATTGCGCGTGCCTGTGAGTATCCCGATGGTGAAGAAAAAGACGCTTTGGTGATGCTGATTGCCAACCACATGAAGAAGTTGATTTTCCAAATCAGCAAAGAAGACGTGGACGATGCAAAAATTTTCAAGGATTTGGCTTACTACTCCAAGGGTAAAATTCAAATCGACGCAAAAGACAAGGCCCTTCATCAGTTCAAGGAAGCGCCTGTAGCCTCCAAGCCCACCGCTAAAAAGAAAAAGAAAAAATAACAAACTATCCATCATGATCACACGAGATGAATTAATAGAAATAGGCATCTACAACAAGCCACACGGTGTGAGTGGGGAGATTTCTGCCACTATCGACTGCGATCTCGACATTCTTTCACAGTTCTCGTGCCTAATCAGTGATATTGATGGCATATTCGTGCCTTTTTTTGTTAAATCAAGGCGAGAAAAAACTACACAGACGGTTCTTCTACTCATCGACGGAATCAGAAATGAGAGCGAAGCCGCGCTACTCGTGAACAAATCCATCTTTGTCAAGAAAAATGAATTCAACACATTGGCGGCAGAAATGCACTCAGATGAAATGCCAGTCGATTACTTTATCGGGTATAAAGTGATTCTGAAAGGGGTAGAAATCGGAACAGTAAAGGATGTGGACGATGCCACAGCAAATGTGCTTTTCCGCATTAAAAGTCACGACAGCGACAAAGAACTCTTGATTCCCGCCGTGGATGAGTTCGTAACCGACATCGACACTGACAACGAGACCATAACGCTCGATGTGCCAGATGAATTAATGAACTTGTAAAGTTCACATAAAAAACTTTTATTATTTTAAGAATCTACATGTCAATGGATTTTGACGAGAATAAGGCGATAAAGTATATTAAATCCCACTCAAACCACGAAGCCATCAACGCATACAGCGACGACGACATTCTCTTGGTTATAGACGCTATTTTTGACTACTTTGAAAAATACGACGAGAGTGAGGATTTTGACGACGACATCAAAAAAATATCAAACTTTGTAAAGCAACAGCTTGCAAAGGACAAGTTCAATGTGGTCAGCCCTGAGCATGTGGAACCCATTGTAGAAGCTGAATTAGCATACGAACAAACCTTATCAGAGGATTATTAGCATTATGACTTGCAACAAACATATTAAGCATCTTGCCACTATTCTGGCTTGCCTCTTGGCTTTAACCTGCCAAGCCAAAAAAGTGGTGGATATATTCGACCAGACTTTCGACGAGAACTTAAATTCGCCAAAAATAGTAAAAAGCGAAGTGGCTCAAAGGGTTCAGGACTTCCAAAACAGCTTGGCGATTGACCTCATCAAAAGCAACCTGGAAGTGGAGTTGACACGAAATGGCGAAGTGATTATTGTCACAATTCCCGCCGATGAGCTATTTGCTCCAAACGACACCATTTTAAAGAGCAAAAGCAAGGATGTATTAAGCAGACTGCAGAAATTCACCAAACAACCAGGAATGTTTAAGATGCTCCTTGCGATGCATAGCGACAACACCGGTTCTCGTGAATACCTGACCCGCCTGACCAGTGCAAGAGTAAATTCGGTGTTCGACTGGTATGCAGCTAATGGTAGCACAGAGGCTGTCGTTCCTTACGCTCTTGCCGACACTATGCCGCTTGAAGATAATAATTCTATGGAAAAACGTAGATTAAACCGCCGCCTGGAAATCTACATTGTGCCTAATCAAGACATGGTGGAAAAAGCTAAAAAAGGAAAAATCACAGGCACAGTGGTAAGTAAAAAAAGAAAGTAAAAATATATTACATAAGAATATGGCAAAAGAATTAAAAGATTTAACCAAGAGAGCTGAAAACTACTCTCAATGGTACAACGAACTTGTAATCAAAGCCGATCTTGCAGAACAGTCTGCCGTGAGAGGCTGTATGGTTATCAAGCCATACGGGTATGCAATCTGGGAAAAAATGCAGCACCAGCTCGACAGCATGTTTAAGGAAACGGGGGTGCAAAACGCCTATTTCCCTCTACTAATTCCAAAATCATTCCTCAGCAAAGAAGCCGACCATGTGGAGGGTTTCGCTAAAGAATGCGCTGTGGTCACACACTATCGCCTGAAAAACAGTCCTGACGGACAAGGCGTGGTTGTTGACCCTGACGCAAAACTTGAAGAGGAGCTCATTATTCGCCCCACAAGCGAAACTATCATTTGGAACACCTATCGCAACTGGATTAACTCTTACAGAGACCTCCCTCTGCTCATCAATCAGTGGGCCAACGTATTCCGCTGGGAAATGCGTACCCGTCTATTCCTTCGCACCGCTGAATTCCTTTGGCAAGAAGGACATACCGCCCACGCCACAAAAGAGGAAGCACAAGCTAAAGCTATCCAGATGCTCAACGTGTACAGCGATTTCGCGGAGAAATATATGGCAGTGCCAGTGGTGAAGGGAGTAAAAACCGCCAACGAACGTTTTGCCGGTGCACTCGAAACTTACACTATCGAGGCCATGATGCAAGATGGCAAGGCTTTGCAAAGCGGCACATCACACTTCTTGGGACAAAATTTCGCAAAAGCATTCGATGTGAAATTTGTCAACAAAGAAAACAAGTTGGATTACGTTTGGGCTACATCTTGGGGCGTATCTACACGCCTAATGGGCGCACTCATAATGGCCCACAGCGACGACAACGGCCTGGTGCTTCCTCCCAAATTAGCACCTGTCCAAGTGGTGATTATCCCAATATACAAAAGCCAAGAGCAACTCAATGTTGTGGATGCTAAAGTTGCACCTATTGTGGAGAACCTTAAGAAACGTGGCATCTCGGTAAAGTATGACAACGCCGACAACAAGCGTCCTGGCTTCAAATTCGCCGACTACGAGCTGAAAGGTGTGCCTGTGCGCCTCGTTCTTGGGGCCCGCGACATTGAAAACGGCACAATCGAAGTGATGCGCCGCGACACTTTGGAAAAAGAATCTGTCACCATCGACGGCATTGAGGAATACGTTATAAACCTTCTTGATGAAATTCAGAGCAACATCTACACTAAAGCATTGAGCTACCGCTTGTCAAAGACTGTGAAAGTGGACACATGGGATGAGTTCAAGAAGCAAATAGAAAAGGGTGGCTTCATTCTTGCCCACTGGGATGGCACAACCGAAACGGAGGAAAAAATCAAGGAGGAGACAAAAGCCACCATACGATGCATTCCTTTAGACGGTGAAGAAGAAGAGGGCAAGTGCGTTTACACCGGAAAGCCAAGTCACCGCCGTGTGATTTTCGCTCGAAACTATTAATTAATAATACTAAGGTAGCCACACAGCTATACCTCATCGCATATAACATAACGGGCACTGGCTCCATTGACCAGTGCCTGTTTTTTCTGTTATGGCAAATGAAACGTCACAGCACTTTAGAAAACCGAACCTTCGATTTATACACAGGGAAAGACATATCCAAAATCACTCCGCTCTCAAAAAAACCGTTCACATCATCATCAATTGGGCGGAATGTGGAATCAATCCACATGGCCTTATAATTATCAGTGAAGATGGTCTTAACAAGCCGTCCTTTAAGCATACCTTCACGCCATTCACCTTTCCTAACCTGAGCGCCAGATACATATATAACATCATAGCCATCTTCATTCTCCACCAATGCAATCCGGTATTTTCCTCCAATTCGGGCAATACCATCATCCATATCTCGGTCAAGGTAATCCCAATATCCTTCAAATGGATTTTTCGACTTGGCGAAATGCGCATCAAGTAGTTCCTTTGTCCATTGTGTTTGGCTTACAACAGTCTCCTTATGCTCGTAAGAAAGAAGCGTACGCTCCACCTGCATTGTACCACCAGGCTCCACAATCACCCCCATAGAATCACATTGGCTTACCGCTGGTGTATCCACCATAAACAATTGATTCAAATCCTTGTCACCACCTGACACATTCACAGTATTTTGAAGCATATCAATGCATAGTGTATTCAAACCTCCATACAGATTAAAGCCAGAAGACAGTGCCATCTCTTTAATTGCCGTCTTCTTGTGATTCCCCACCTTGAAAAGCGCAAGTTTCACAAGCCTCTCATCCGTCATATCATCGAAAGGGGATGTGTTGTAGGAACTCAACTCAAGCACATAGTAATTTTCCGGCGACTTGTAACCAAACACCAGTCCACAGGGCGCAGAAGAGTGTCTGTTTTTCTTGGCGTCGGGGCAAGAGAAACGAACCAAAAACCGATAGTGGCTGTCGTTTGCTGTTCTATTACTCAGCAAGAGCAGTGCAGAGTCGGTTGAATTATTCAATATCAATGACTGGCCAGAAACCTTACCGTTAGCTTTGACGAAGTCGGGAAAAGAATTTGATGCCACATTGTAATACCATAGCGTTTCCGACCGTACAAAGGTGTAGCACATGCAAGTCACAAGCGTAAGAATAAGAAAGAGAACTTTGTTCATAGGAGCCATTTCAGATTTAGTTGGCACAAAGATATAGAATAATAGCGGTATATCGGACGAACATAAGCCCTAAAACACGCCATAAGTTCAAAATAATGTGATTATATGATTTTTTTTACTAACTTTGCAAACTGCATTTTATGCGGCATAATAATGGAATTATTCATCTCTACTATATTAGGTTGCTTCGCTATTGGCATCATACTCTCAGCGCCAATGGGCCCCATAGGCATACTTTGCGTTCAGCGGACGCTGAACAAGGGCAGAGAGGCTGGCTGGTGGACCGGACTTGGCGCAGCTATATCCGACTTGCTCTATTGTCTGCTAACAGGTATGGGCATGTCGTTTGTGAACAAAGTGATTGAGAGTAATCAAGCGCCACTGCAAATCATTGGCAGCGTTATCCTTTTAATCTTCGGCTTCTTCATCATCAAGAGAAACCCAGCCACAGAAATCAAGGACACTTCCGATAAAAAAGAAAATCACTATCAAGAGATGGTCACGGGCTTTCTGCTCACTTTGTCGAACCCGCTCCTTGTGTTTCTTATTATTCCGCTTTTCGCTCGTTTTGGCTTTCCTTCCACAGAAATGCCGTGGCCCCTTATCATCATTGGTTATGGCTTCATCTTTGCCGGTGCAATTGTTTGGTGGACAGTTTTGACATATTTAGTGAACACTGTGAGGGCGCACTTCAATATCAGAAGCATGTGGGTCATCAACATCGTGATCGGTATCATTATCCTCATTCTCTCTGTTTACGGCCTCATCACTGGCATAATGAACTATTTCAGCTAAAATACACATTTCCCACCATGTCGAAGTTTGCCCATTTCCATCGTTGTGACGCTCTTGACGCTCTCTGCATCAAAGATTGCGGCAACTATATCGAGAATCATTTCACAAAGCTTTTCATTGACTCCATCAACTGGCCGGCAGTGTCAAACTATCAGCCCATCTGTGCAGTAATGGGAGCTTACTCCAATAAATATATTTTCATACACTTTGTGGTAAGGGAAAATGGCCTCTTAGCCGCAAACTGTAAGAATTTAAGTCCTGTGGCTAATGATAGCTGCGTTGAGTTTTTCCTCACCACACCCTTTAGCGACGAGTATTGGAATTTTGAGTTCAACTGCATTGGCGCTGTCAATGCAAGCCACCGTATCACCCGTCCGAATGCCACACGCCTCAACGATGAGGAAATAGCTACAATCAAGCGCTACTCCTCATGCGGGACCGAGACATTCTGCGAAAAAGACGGCATACACACTTGGACACTAACCATAGCAATCCCCCTTTCACTGATTGGAATTGACAAAGACAATATGCCCCCGCACATTATGGGCAATTTCTATAAGTGCGCAGGTAAGTCATCACATCCCCATTATCTTTCCTGGTCGCCTATCAAGTCAGAAAAACCCAACTTCCACCTCCCAGAATTTTTCGGAAAAATCTATTTAGACTAACCAGCACGCTCTCTATTTGTCTATGTCTTCTGTCTCATAAAGAGATGGCCTCCTTTGGCATGGGAAAACGCCTTAATAAAGAAACCTCAAAAAAGCGAATTGTTAATAAATTAGAGGGACATTTTTTGAATAGGTGGCATATAATGTGTAACTTTGATTTTAAATCAACCAGTTTATTTTACAATTCAAAATGGAACCATTTGTTCACTTACACGTCCACAGCGACTTCTCCGTGCTTGACGGAAAATCTAAGATACCAACACTCGTCGACATGGCTATAGCCGACGGGATGAAAGGCATGGCACTCACAGACCACGGCGTGATGTACGGAATAAAGGAATTTTCCGATTACTGTGCTAAAGTTAACAAGGCAAGAAAGAAAGAGGGTCTTGAACCATTCAAACCCATCCTTGGCTGCGAAATGTATGTGGCGCATGGGAAAAAGGAAGAGAAAACAAAAGGCAATTACCACCTGATAGTGCTGGCAAAGAACTACAATGGCTACAAGAACCTCATCAAACTCGTGAGTAGGGCATGGGTGGACGGTTTTTACTATCGCGCACGCACCGACCGCGAAGATTTGAAAAAATACCACGAGGATCTCATTGTGTGTTCAGCATGTATTGGCGGCGAAATCCCCAAAAAAATCTTAGCAGGCGACATTCAGGGTGCAGAAGAGGCTTGCCGATGGTATCACGATGTATTCGGCAACGACTTCTACCTTGAACTACAACGCCACGAGGTCAAAGACCCCAATGTGCTGGCCAACAGAGAAACGTTCACCCTTCAAGAGCAGGTGAACAAAGAGCTTATCCCGATGGCAAAGCGCGAGGGAATAAAACTGATTTGCACTAATGACGTGCACTTCGAGAAAAAGGAATATGCCGAAGCTCACGATATATTGTTGTGCATCGGAACCGCTGCCGACTACGACGATCCAAAACGTATGAGATATTCCAAAGAAGAGTATCTTAAATCACAGGCTGAGATGAACGAGGTGTTCCACGACGTGCCAGAAGCACTTTCCAACACTCTTGAGATATTAGACAAGGTGGAGGTTTACAGCATTGAGCATGGGCCTATCATGCCAAACTTCCCAATACCTGAAGATTTTGGCACAGAGGACGACATCCGAAAAAAATATTCAGAAGAAGACCTTCTGAAGGAATTTTCTTCCGATGAAAAAGGCAACAACACTCTGCCTCGCGAAGAAGGACTAAGAAAAATAGAGTCGCTTGGTGGCTTTGACAAGGTTTACCGCATCAAATTCGAGGCTGAGTACCTTAAAAAGCTGGCCTACGATGGAGCAAAACGGCTCTATGGCGACCCTATTCCAGAGCATGTGCAGGAGCAGGTTGACTTTGAGCTCCACGTGATGAAAACCATGGGGTTCCCTGGTTACTTCTTGATTGTGTCTGACTTCATTGAAGCGGCAAGAAAAGAGCTCGGTGTGATAGTGGGGCCTGGACGTGGATCTGCGGCTGGCTCCACAGTGGCATACTGCCTGGGCATCACAAAAATAGACCCGCTGAAGTACGACTTGCTGTTTGAGCGTTTCCTCAACCCCGACCGCGTGAACTTGCCTGATATCGATACCGACTTTGATGATGACGGCAGAAAACTGGTGCTAAAGTGGGTGATGGACAAATACGGGCATGAGAACTGCGCCCACATCATCACCTACGGTGCCATGGCTACCAAAAACTCTATTAAAGACGTAGCACGCGTGATGAAACTGCCATTAGACAAGGCTAACGCACTCTGCAAAGCAATTCCTGACCGACTACCAGATGGCGCCAAAATGAACCTTGGCAACGCAATCAAATACACCCCAGAACTGTCAGCGGCAGAACAATCAGCAGATCCGATCGAGAGAAACACCATCAAATACGCCCGGCAGCTTGAAGGCACCACCCGAAACACAGGCATACACGCCTGCGGATTCATCATCTGTGCCAACCCTATCAGCGACTGGGTGCCAGCGTCCACCGCTCCCGACCCAGATTTCCCCGACGAGCGCACCATGCTCACCCAGTACGACGGCCACGTTATCGAGTCTACTGGATTGATAAAGATGGACTTCTTGGGACTTAAGACGCTTTCAGAATTAAAGGAAGCAGTGAAGAATGTAAAGCTGTCGAGAGGTATTGACGTGGACATTGACAACATTCCTATCGACGACGAACTCACTTATCAGCTCTATCAAAAAGGGCAGACCGTGGGCACTTTCCAGTTTGAGTCGGCTGGCATGCAGAAATATTTGCGCGAACTTCACCCAACTGTGTTTGAAGATCTTATCGCTATGAATGCCCTGTATCGCCCAGGGCCAATGGACTACATTCCCGACTTTATTAAGCGTAAGCATGACCCTTCACTCATATCCTATGACATACCCATCATGGAGAAATATCTGAAGGACACTTATGGCATCACCGTTTACCAAGAGCAAGTGATGCTCCTGTCGCGATTGCTGGCTAACTTCACCCGAGGTGAGAGCGACGCACTTCGTAAGGCCATGGGAAAAAAGAAGAAAGACATCGTTGACCAAATGAAGCCTAAGTTCATCGAGCAAGGAAAGGCCAATGGTCACGACCCCGCAATTCTTGAAAAAATATGGTCGGACTGGGAAAAGTTCGCATCTTATGCGTTCAACAAATCTCATGCCACCTGCTATTCTTGGGTCGCTTACCAGACGGGCTACATGAAAGCCCATTATCCAGCTGAGTTTATGGCCGCCATCATGACACGCCGCAAAAACGATATCAAGGAAATCACTAAGCTGATGGACGAATGTAAGTCGATGGGCATTGCCACACTTGGCCCCGATATCAATGAGAGTTTTGCCAACTTTGGCGCAAACAAGAAGGGGGAGATACGTTTTGGTTTGGCGGCTATAAAAGGCGTACCTACTGCCGCTGTAGAAGCCGTAATCAAAGAAAGATCAGAGAACGGCCCTTTCCAGTCGATTTTCGACCTACTCGAGCGAGTAGACCTATCATCGTTCAACAAGAAAGCCCTTGAATGCTTTGCACTTGCTGGAGCGCTTGACTGCTTCACTGATGTGAGCAGAGAAGCTTATTTTTATGAGAATGACAACGGCAGGCGCTTTTCTGACGTGCTAATCAGCTATGCTCAAAATTTCCACAAAGAAAAGTTCGACTCTGGTATGTCGCTATTTGGCGATGCAGAAGAAGTGGCTATAGCAAAACCCGAAATTCCAGCCCCCGAAAGATGGAGCGACTTATACAGGCTCAACCAAGAGAAAGACTTGGTGGGTATCTACCTGTCGGCACATCCATTGGATCAATACTACCTCGAACTCGCCTACGGATGCAACACCAAACTTGCCGACATGGATCAAGCGGCAAAGGAACTCGAAAAAGATATATCCTTCGGCGGACTGGTTACCTCCTACGAAGAAAAGGAAGCGCGTTCAGGCAATAAATACGGAAAAATTGTAATCGAGGACTATTCGGGCAAATATGAGTTGATGCTCTTTGGCAACAACTACATCGACTATAACAAATATGGAATCAAAGGGCTTGCCATCATGGTGAAGGGCTCGTTTAAAAGAGGACGATTCAACGATAGGGTGAACCTCAACATCACCAGCATCACGCCTTTAGAGGATGTGAAAGGAAAACTTATTTCCGACATCACTATCCAGGTGCCGGAAGACCGGCTGAAAGAACTGGGCGTGCTAAAGGACTCTTTGACGGAATCCACTGAGAACCGATGCCAACTTAACTTTAGGATATTCACAGAAAACAACGGGCAGTACGTGGATATGCGCTCTCAGTATAAAATTCCTGTCAACAAGCAAATTATTGATATGCTCGACAGTATGGAACTCAAGTTCCACATTAATTAGAATTTCATTTTTTTAACAACTATAACAACGAAAGATATGGCATTTGTATTTAACGACGAAAACGCTAAGCATGCAATAGAGTCGGGGAAACCAGTAGTGATTGACTTTTGGGCAGAATGGTGCGGGCCATGCAAACATATCGCTCCATTTGTAGAAGAACTGGCACAGGAGTTTGATGGCCGAGTTCTCATTGGTAAATATGATGTGGACGAAGGCAACGACCTTCCAGTCGATTTCAGCATTCGCAGCATTCCCACCTTGCTATTCTTCAAAAATGGCGAATTAGTGGGTCGCCATGTGGGCTCTGCCTCAAAAGACGACCTTAAAAGCAAAATCGAGGCGCTGCTTCTGTAATTTGTAATTAGAGTGGAAATCAAGGTGGATTATTTATAGTGTATGCGCATTTTTTGCGCCATAAATTAGCACAATAGCAAAAAAAATAGTAAATTCGAATGTTGAATTTTCTAATTGCTTTCAAATACTAATATATAAAATGACAACAGACAAACTAAAGGAGATATTCACCGACCGATTCTCCACTAAACCTGTACTGTACGCATCTGCTGGTCGCATCAATTTGATAGGCGAACACACCGACTACAATGGCGGTTTTGTGTTTCCAGGAGCAATCGACAAATATATCATAGCCGCATTAAATGTGAATGGCACCGATAAAGTAAGACTATTTTCTGTGGATATGAACGGATACACAGAATTTGGTTTACGCGAAGAGGACAAGCCCACAGAACAATGGGCTTGTTATGTGTTTGGCGTGTGCCGAGAGATATTGAAACGCGGATTTGAGGTGAAAGGATTTGATGCCGTGTTTGCAGGTAATGTGCCACTTGGCGCAGGCCTTTCATCGTCGGCAGCCCTTGAGTCATGCTTCGCTTTTGCACTCAATGATATGTTCAACGACAATAAAATCGATAAATTTGAGCTTGCAAAGATTGGGCAATCCACCGAACACAACTATTGTGGCGTGAACTGTGGCATTATGGATCAATTCGCCTCCGTATTTGGAAAGAAAGACTGCCTTATAAGGCTCGACTGCCGCTCTCTTGAGTATTCGTACTTCCCATTTAAGCCTGTGGGCTACAAATTAGTGCTTGTCAATTCTCAAGTGAAACATGAACTTGTGGACTCGCCTTACAACAAGCGGCGCGAATCATGCGAGCGTGTGGCCAAAACATTAGGTGTGGATACGCTGCGCGATGCCGATATGGAAATGCTTGAATCCGCACGAACAAAAATCAGCGAGGAGGACTACAAGCGAGCCTTATATGTGATAGGAGAGAAGCAACGTGTGCTCGACGTCTGCGACGCTCTTGAAAAGGGCGACTACGAAACGGTGGGACAACGCATGTATGAAACACACCACGGACTGTCGAAAGACTATGAGGTGAGCTGCGAAGAGCTTGACTACCTCAACGATTTGGCGAGGGAATGTGGCGTGACCGGTTCCCGCATTATGGGAGGCGGCTTCGGCGGTTGCACCATCAACCTCGTGAAAGAAAACCTCTATGATAAATTTGTGACGACAGCCAAAGACAAATTCAAAGAAAAATACGGCATCGATCCCATCACTATTGATGTGGTGATCAGCGATGGCGCGCACAAAATAGAGCAATAAAATTAATACACAATCAACTTTTAAATACATCAAAAAAATTATGTCAAAACCAACTTTATTTGTTCTCGCCGCCGGCATGGGAAGCCGATATGGCGGTTTGAAACAACTCGACGGTCTTGGACCTCACGGTGAAACTATTATGGACTATTCCATCTACGATGCCATAAAAAGTGGCTTCGGAAAGGTGGTGTTTGTGATTCGCAAAGATTTTGAAGACGATTTCCGCTCTAAAATCTTGTCGAAATATGAAAACCATATCCCCACAGAGGTGGTTTTTCAGTCCCTCGACGCTCTTCCAGAAGGCTTTACCTGTCCAGCCGACCGCACAAAGCCTTGGGGCACTAACCACGCGTTGATGATGGGCAAAAGTGTGATCAATGAGCCATTCGCCATCATCAACAGCGACGACTACTATGGACGTAACAGCTTTGAGGTTATGGCCAAGGAGCTTTCGAGCCTTAAAGAGGGATCTACCAACAAATACTCAATGGTGGGCTTCAAAGTGGGCAACACCCTCAGCGAAAGCGGAACGGTATCGCGTGGTGTTTGCGAAAAGAAAGGAGAATATCTCACAGGCGTAGTGGAGCGCACAAGCATTGGCTATGATGCCGACCACAACATCTCATTCACCGACGAGAATGGCAAAAAGCAGATTCTCGACCCAGACACACCTGTGTCCATGAACTTCTGGGGCTTCACACCCGACTATTTCAAATACAGCGAAGAATATTTCGTAAAATTCCTCCAAGAATATATCAACACCCCTAAGAGCGAGTTCTTCATTCCTACGCTTATCAACGAATTGGTGAACAAGGGCATCGCATCCGTGAAAGTGCTCAACACTGATTCGAAATGGTTTGGCGTAACATATAGCCAAGACCGCCAAGGCGTAGTAGATAAGTTCGCTGAGCTACACGCAACAGGCGTATATCCCGAAAAAATGTTCTAGTCTTGCATACATATCAACAAAAATAGAGGAAGCCGCACCGATTGGTACGGTTTTCCTCTTTTATTCCATAAGATAATGGCCACAGACTACCAATTGTTCGTCAAGTCGAAATTTGCTATTTAAGAGTTTCCAAGAATCAAGCTGATAGAATAGAAATATCTGTCACAACGAGCACACCGTCGCCATCGGTATCTGCTGCTGATTCGATAAAACCATTAGAATCCATACCAGAAACCCTAAAACAACATATACAGAAGATTAGAAAAAATAAAGGACAGTCACAGTCGAGACCGCCCTTTGTCTATGCAATAAATAACGTGTATTAATTATTTCAGGTTGTTTCTTACTCCGTTGAGGTAACGGGTCATGGCCTCACTATCTTTGTTTTCTATAATCTTCTGAAGCCTATCGAGCTGTCCTTTTATCAGATCAAGCTGATGTGAGGTGTGCGGGTTGAACAGTATCTCCTGAAGCAAATAATCGTCTTCCGACATCAGTCCGCGCGCTATGGCCATATGTCGCTTAAACGTGGTGCCTGGGGCATCTTGGTGCTTCATCACGCTCGCAAACACGAGTGTGCTGGCAAACGGTATCGACAGCGAATAAGAGATGGTTTCGTCATGCTCCTCGAAGCTGTACTCGCAAATATGGAGATGAAGCTGATTGTATAGGTCTCGAAAGAACACTTTTCCGAGATGATCGCTTTCTGTAATAATGATGGCATTTTCGTTGCTCAAATTGCTCAGCGAAGCGAATGTGGGGCCAAACATTGGATGCGTGCTCACAAATGGATGGCCACATGAGGCGTAAAATTCTGGCAGTCCGGTCTTCACCGAAGCGATGTCGGAAATAATGCATGTGGGAGGCAGATAGGGGAGCGCTTGGTTGAAAGCCTCTATCGTATATTTCACCGTGACTGCGTTAATCATCATCTCTGGAGCAAACTCCTTAATTTCATCCATCGTGGTGAAGCGCAAAGCATTGAATGTGAATCTCAATCGCTCCTTGTCGGTGTCGTATATCGCCACTTCGTGGTTAATGCTGAGCACATCACAAAAAAAAGATCCCATCTTTCCTGCTCCTAATATTAATATCTTCATTGCCTTTATAATATTTGCTTGTTGATAACATCAATTTGCTGTCGCACAGACTCTTCATGCACCGCCTGCATCACCACTTGCACGAAATCGCCGCTAAGCCCCAAATCTTTGGCTTGAGCCACACGGTTGCTCATAATGTCGCTGTACCGGTTGTTCTGAACTACTTGCATGTTATGCTCTTTTTTGTATTGCCCAATCTCACGACATACGGCCATACGCTTACTGAGCACTTCCAGTAGCTCATTGTCGCATTGGTCTATGTGCTGACGGAGGAGCGTCAGGTTTTCTGTTGACTGCTTCGTGTCACGCAGCACCAGCGTGTTGATAATCAAATTGAGTGACTCTGGTGTCACTTGCTGCTTGGCATCGCTCAATGCGTTGTCAGGATCACAATGCGATTCTATAATCAGCCCATCAAACCCCATATCCAAAGCCTGCTGCGAAACAGGGCCAATTAGCTCACGCTTACCACCCATGTGCGAAGGATCGCAAATGATAGGCAAATTAGGAATTCTCCGGTGCAGTTCAATAGGAATGTGCCACTGTGGCTCGTTACGGAACAAGTGCTTGCCATAAGTGCTAAATCCTCTGTGAATAGCGCCCAGCCGGCGCACTCCAGCATTGTATAACCGAAGCAGGGCACCTATCCACAACTCAATATCGGGGTTCACCGGATTCTTCACAAGCACTGTAGCTTCATCATGTCCCTTCAGCGCATCGGCAATTTCCTGCATTGCGAAAGGATTAGCACTGGTTCGAGCTCCTATCCATAGAATATCGATGCCCGCATCAAGAGCAGCAGTCACATGCTCACGGTTAGCCACTTCAATGGCGGTGTACATACCCGTTTCTTTCTTCACTTGATGCATCCACAAGAGCCCACGCAAACCTATTCCCTCAAAGCCACCTGGCTTTGTACGAGGCTTCCAAATGCCCGCGCGAAAAATTTTGATGCCATTTTTCGACAGTCCTTTTGCTGTCTCCATCACTTGTTCCTCACTCTCGGCACTGCACGGACCAGCTATAACAAGCGGTTTGTCTGGGTCGATTCCTTCAAACACGATAGGTTGAAGTTCTGCAAATAATTTTTGTTCCGACATAATGCGATATATCATTTATTGTTCATTTTTTTAATTCGTTGTAAAGCCTCCTCAAGTTTGTCATGTGTGGCGCATAGCGATAAGCGCACGTAGCGTTCGCCATTACTTCCAAAGATAAATCCAGGCACAATAAATACACGGGCCTCATAAAGCGCCTTGTCGGCAAGCTCTGCGGCATCTTTGAAATTGCATGGGATTTTCCCCCACAAGAAGAGGCCTCGTTGCTTGGGGTCAAATTCACAGCCGAGAGCAGTCATAATACGTTCTGCCACCACTCTGCGCCTACGGTATTCAGCATTCACCGCCTCATACCAGCTATCATCGGCATTTAAGGCCTTTACTGCCGCTTTCATCATAGGCTTAAACTGTCCAGAGTCGATATTCGACTTCACTTTCAGAATCCAGTTGATAAAGTTGGCGTTCCCTGCAATCATTCCCATACGCCATCCAGGCATATTATGCGACTTGCTCAACGAGTTCATCTCAATAGCTATATCCTTTGCACCGCCAACCGATAAAATGCTTAAACGCTGCTCATGAAGCACAAAGCTATACGGGTTATCATTGACAATCACAATGCCATGCTTACGTCCGAATGTCACAATTTTCTCAAAAAGAGCTTTAGATGCTGCTTTGCCAGTTGGCATGTGCGGATAATTAACCCACATCAACTTAATTTTCGACAAGGGCAGCCGTTCCAAAGCATCAAAATCAGGCTCCCAGCCTGTGTCTTCAGTAAGGTCATAGTAGAATATCTCAGCCTCAGCCAACTTGCTAACGGATGTGTAAGTAGGATATCCGGGGTTTGGAACCAGCACGCCATCGCCAGGATTAAGGAATGCCAAAGTAGTGTGCAAAATACCTTCTTTTGAGCCTATGAGCGGCTGAATTTCAGTAGCAGGGTCGAGCTGTACATTAAAGTATTTTTTATACCAAGATGCGTACGCTTCACGAAGTTCTGGCAGGCCCACATAAGGCTGATACCCATGGGCGGAGGGCAATTGAGCCTCATCACAAAGCGTCTTCACCACATCGGGATGGGGTGGTCGGTCTGGTCCACCCACGCCAAGCGAAATGATGTCAGCGCCATCAGCATTTAATTTCGCTATCTCCTTTAGCTTTGTAGAGAAGTAATATTCTTTTACTTCCTTAACCCTGTTTGCAGGCTGTATTTCATTGAAATTCTTCATATTCTCCAAGTATTTTAAAGTCACTGATAAGAGGACGCACAGCATCTATCGACTGACGGTAACGAGTGTAGTCTGTGAAAGTCAGATTCACATAAAACCGGTATTCCCATTCTCTGCCAATGATAGGCAACGACTGTATTTTAGTTAAATTCATCCCATAAAATGAGAAGATGGCAAGAATAGCCGACAAGCTACCCTGAGAGTGGGGGAGAGTGAAAGCAATAGAGGCTTTGTTGATTTCTTTATCTTTTTTAAAATCAGCCGCATTGCATGGGTCTGTTACCACTAAAAAACGTGTAAAATTCCTTTTATTGGTCTGGATATCATCCTCAAGCACACTAAGACCATACAATTCCGCTGCATATCTGCCACATATCGCAGCATGCCCCTTCAAGCAGCCTTCTGCAATCATCTTTGCGCTGCCTGCGGTGTCGTAGGTCTCCACCATTTTCATTTTAGGATGCATGAGCAAAAACTGCTCGCATTGGCGCAAAGCCATAGGGTGAGAGTTTACTTCCACAATATCGTCAATCCCTTGTCCTGGCAATGCGGCAATAGCGTGGGAAATATATTTTTTATATTCACCTACCACAGTCATATTACTTTGCCTAAGCAACTCATGATTCTGTAAAAGACTCCCCGCAATAGTGTTTTCTATAGCCACAATGCCAAGCATCGAAGCGTCAGTCTTTAGAAGGTCAAACATATCGTGAAAGGTTTCACAAGGAACCGTTTCGATGTTATGCCCTTTAAAATATTCACGAGCGGCAGCATCATGAAAGCAACCAGCTACACCTTGTATCGCTACTCTTAAATCCATCTAATGAGCATTAAAAAAATCCCGTCGAAAGGCGGGATTTTATATAAGTTGAAAATAAGTTCAAATTCACATATTAACATATATCTATTCCGCCTTTATCTTTTGAACAAAAGTAAAAGTAATAGAAATATGAATAAAATCGTATCATATATTAATTATTTGTACAAAAATAGCAACATTTTTCGAAACCACCATAAAAATCAACAAAAAAACTTCATATTTTTAAAAACATTCCTCATTTTACATTCATTTTTCATTCCTCATTCCTCTGTACATAATAAAATCACAAGGAGATATAAGCGTAAATCAATGGGATGGGATAAAATACAAGCTGTGTTGGGCAGCAAAACTGTAGAGTAAACTTAAACCCAAATCGGTCAATAGAAATGGGCTGATCTGTAGAAATATATTAAGACTGCAGCTATGAAGAAGAAGAATAATAAACAAACAGAAAAGAGAAAAAAATCTGATAGTGTATGAAAGGAGGAAAAGATAAGCCACACATTAAGGGGTGGGAGAATAGTCAGGAATATTTCTAAATTTTCTTGTGCACTACTTAACATAATATAAATTATAAGCCATGGCGTGATGCAATAATTGACTCAAAAAATAATTTGACTTTAAATATAGAGACTATCGCAACGATTATTTTTGCCACCAAGCAATAATTGTTCACCCAACCCTAATGTAAGTAGCAAAAACAGGCACACACCCTCTTTTAATGCTTGAACATTCGGTCCATTGCTCGTTTGTCTTCACGCTCTTTAATAGATTGGCGCTTGTCGTATTGCTTTTTGCCCCTCGCTATGGCAATAGCCATTTTAGCAAGCCCTCTGTCGTTCAAAAACACCCTTAAAGGGATAATGGAATAGCCTGGCTGTTCGGCAGCTTTTGCTATTTTTTGAATTTCTTTTTTATTCAGCAGAAGTTTCCGGTCGCGGTGTGTCACATGGTTGTTATATGAACCTTGAGAATATTCGGCTATATACATGTTCTTGACCCATAGTTCACCATTTTCCATCACACAATAGGTGTCGGTCAGCCCCGCTTTCCCTTGACGGATAGATTTAATCTCCGTGCCTGTGAGCACAACACCTGCATTGAAGCTCTCAATGATTTCATAATCAAAAGAAGCTCTACGGTTTTTGATATTTATTTGAGAATTTGCCATTTTTATGCACCTGTATAGATAATAAGTTCAAGGAGTGTTCTGATAAAATAAGGTATTACCACCATCAATACCGACGACACAAGAACCACTCTTACTGCTCGCTTTTCATTCGTAACTCCAAGATATTCAACACCTTTACTTGCTATTACCGGTAAATAAAGAATTAAAAACAGGACTGGTGGAAACAAATAAGCCATCATATTGCTTAATATCTCCACAAATATGAGAAACATCAAGCAATAAGCAATATAATTGTTCATTCTTATAGTAGAGGAATGTGACTTCGATAACTCCCCATAAAGTCCACCAAGCACAAAACTGGTAATATAGAGCGTGGCAATAAAACTCGACAATTCCGCTATTGCATGAATCACACAGTGTATTAGCGTCCATTCCTCCGAGTCGTACAAAAAAGGGACAAAGGAAGCGATAGCTAAAGCCACAAGTATAGGCAGCACGCCTCCACGCAGAACCATACGCACGGTATGCCCCGACTTGTTTATTTCGTCCCAGCCAAGCTGCGGTGAAACAGTGATTAAAAACAAATTCTTGATTACGCTCATGTGGCAAATGAAAATTACTTGCAAAAGTAACATTAATGGCGCAATTAATAAAATCCTACGGCATTTTTTGTTAATTTTGCCACTGAAAATGAAAGTAGAACTATTCATAGCGCGAAAGCTAAAATTAGCCAATGGCAAAAAGTCTGCATCACCCAGCCTTAACGTTGCCACTGTAGGCATCGTTCTGGCCATACTCATTATGATACTCTCTGTAGTGATCGTTTTGGGGTTCAAGAGTGAAATAAGCCACAAACTTTACTCCATCAACCCACATTTGAAAGTGGGTAATGCCTCTATTGGCATCGACGACAACTACTCCACGGTAAACGCGCATGAAGTGTTCAGCACCATCAAGTCCGCCCCTCTATTCTTGAGAAAAGTGCAAAGCATGAGTCTGATTGTGGAAAAACCTGCCATTCTGAAAACAGAAGACGACTTTAAAGGTGTCATGTATCGAGGTGTGGACGATGGATACGATTGGAGTTATTTGGCAAACAGCCTTACTGATGGCCGTCTCCCCAACCTCACCGACACAGCCGACACACGAGAAATCATTGTGTCAAAAAAATTAAGCGACCAGCTTCGGCTTAAAGTGGGCGACAAACTATTCACCTATTTTATCGACAATAAAGTGAAAGCTCGGCGGTCGGTAGTCGTGGGCATTTACAGCACAGAGTTTGACGCTTTCGATAAAGCATACATCATCGGCAACATCAAGCTCCTGCAAAGCGTTAACGGATGGAATGGGTTCACAGGAAGCTATGTGGGCGTAAATCTCAAAAGCACCGACAGCCTAAACACAGATGCGCAACAGCTTTACGCATCGCTTGCCCTATCTACAATCGAGCACAATTATTCAAGCCTTTACAGCGTGAGCACCATCACCCAGAATAACATGTCCTATTTCACATGGCTGAGTATGCTCGACATGAACGTGATCATCATACTGGCTTTAATGATTATTGTTTCATCTTTCACTTTAATTTCAGCACTGCTAATGATTATTCTTGAGCGAATTAAGATGGTTGGCATTCTTAAGTCGTTGGGGTGCGCCAATGGAATGATTCGTAAAATTTTCATCTATCTTACCGGTAAACTCATCTTGCGGTCGGTAATCATTGGCAATGCGCTAGGATTGGGACTGGCTCTTATACAAAAATATTTTCATGTCATAAGACTTGATCCTGAAGCATATTACATGTCGTATGTGCCAATTGAAATAAATGCCACTACCCTACTGATACTCAATCTCGGAATTTTAATCATTTCCTATATTGCATTGATTGGCCCAAGCCACATCATATCCACTATCAAACCAACCTCTACAATGAAATTCGACTGACACTCTCCACTGTCCCCACTAATGATGGCAGAGACTCTGTGATAACAAAACATTGGCGCCCCTAAAAAAACTTGGGGGCGCCAATGTTTTGTTATCTGCGTTTTTAATCAAGTTTCAAGACCGCCAAGAATGCCTTTTGTGGCACTTGCACGGTTCCTATCTGCTTCATTCGCTTCTTTCCAGCCTTCTGCTTCTCCAGCAATTTACGCTTACGGCTCACATCACCTCCATAGCACTTGGCAGTAACGTCCTTACGCACCTGCTTCACCGTTTCGCGAGCCACAATCTTTGCGCCGATAGCTGCTTGAATGGCAATATCATACTGCTGGCGAGGAATCAGCTCCTTTAGTTTCTCACACATTCTGCGTCCAAGCGACACGGCATTGTCAACGTGTGTTAGCGAACTCAGGGCATCCACTGGCTGGCCATTAAGCAAAATATCAAGTTTTATCAATTTGGATTCTCGATAGGAGCTAATATAATAGTCAAATGATGCATAACCTTTTGATATGCTTTTCAGCTTGTCATAAAAGTCTATAACGATTTCACCAAGTGGAATGTCGAACGACAACTCCAGTCTGTTACCTGATATGTATTCTTGTTTCGTTAGCACGCCTCGTTTTGAAAGACACAAGGTAATAATTGGGCCCATGTACTCGGTAAGCGTGATAATTGAAGCATGAATATATGGCTCCTCTATTTTCTCAATGAGCGTGGGATCGGGCAAACCTGCCGGATTATGCACTTCCGTTTCCTCTCCCTTCTTATCATACACCTTATAAGAAACATTGGGAACTGTGGTAATCACTTCCATGTTAAACTCTCGGCTCAAGCGCTCCTGAACTATTTCCATGTGCAGTAACCCCAAAAATCCGCAGCGGAAACCAAACCCTAAAGCCACCGACGACTCTGGAGAGAAGGTAAGTGCCGCATCGTTCAGTTGAAGTTTTTCAAGTGATGCCCTAAGATTCTCAAAATCCTCTGGATCTATAGGATATACGCCAGCAAACACCATGGGCTTAACCTCTTGAAAGCCCGCAATCGCTTTTTCACAAGGGCGGGCTGTATGGGTAATTGTGTCGCCCACACGCACTTCTGTAGAGTTTTTGATGCCACTAATAATGTAACCCACATTACCTGCGCTCACCTGCTCTTTAGGCTCAAGGCTCAGTTTCAAAATGCCCAACTCGTCTACATCGTATTCACGTCCAGTATTCACAAATTTCACAAGGTCGCCTTTATGAATTGTGCCATTCATCACTTTGAAATACACGATTATTCCACGGAAAGGATTAAACACGGAGTCAAAAATGAGTGCCTGCAAAGGGGCTTCTGGGTCACCTTTTGGGGCAGGAATACGATCAACAATCGCCTTTAAAATTTCAGGAATGCCTTCTCCCGTTTTTGCACTTGCCCGAATAATGTCCGAAGGATCACAGCCTATCAGGTCCACAATTTCGTCTTCCACTTCATCTGGGTGAGCACTATCCATGTCTATCTTGTTGATCACAGGTATGATTTCCAAATCATGGTCCAACGCCAAATATAGATTCGAAATGGTCTGTGCCTGTACGCCTTGGGTAGCATCCACTATCAAAAGGCATCCCTCGCAGGCCGCAATCGAACGCGACACCTCATAAGAAAAGTCAACGTGCCCTGGGGTATCGATAAGATTTAGCACATATTGCACACCATCCTGCACATAATCCATCTGTATGGCGTGGCTTTTAATAGTGATACCGCGCTCTCGCTCAAGATCCATGTCGTCAAGCACCTGATTTTGCATCTCCTTGCCGCCAATTGTTTTGGTGTATTCCAACAGTCGGTCGGCCAATGTGCTCTTTCCGTGGTCGATATGCGCTATAATGCTGAAATTTCTAATTCTCTCCATTTAATAAATTAATTTTAATTACAAATTTACAAAAAATCCATAGCCTCTCAAGGTGTAAAATGGATAAAATTTCGTAATTTTACAACAAAACAAGTATCAATGGCACAACATAATATATTAGGAAACGCCGGTGAACAGTATGCCTACGAATTTCTCATCAAAGAGGGGTTTATTGTAAGGGAGCGGAACTGGAAATTGAACCACCTTGAAATCGACATCATTGCAGAGAAAAATGGCGTGTTCCACTTCGTGGAAGTGAAAACACGCTCTCAAAAAACGCACTTTGACCCTCGCAGATCCATCAACTACCAGAAGCAAAGAAATCTTATCAACGCTTCACGGGCGTATTGTAAAATGTATCACAGAATGGATGTGGGCATACAGTATGATGTGATAATCATATATGGGACACCAGGTGGATTTTCCATAGAGTACATGCCGGGGTATTTCAGAATGCCCACACGCACTTACAGGTAAGCTATAAAAGAAAAGCCTAAAAATTTGGAGGCCATTGAACATTTAATCAGCAAGACAAATGCCCCCATCCTACTTTATAATCATCAATTATGAAACACGGATCAAGTAAAATATCATGATTTAAAGCCAAGACAAAGTGGGAGGCTCTTTTTATTTATGCAATTCATCAAGAATTTTCTGCACCTCGTCTTGAAAAGATTTCTCCACCGACAGGCGTTGCTCTATTTGTTTGCACGCATGAAGCACGGTTGCATGGTTTCTATTCAGTCGCAAACCGATATTAGTGGATGAGAGTTGGGTTTCCTTTTTTGCAAAATACATTAATAGCTGTCGAGCGTCGGAAATTTCACGCTTACGAGAATGACCATACAAAAGCGCAGAATCGATATGGCAATGATTGGCCACTGTTTCAGCAATCATTTCAAATGTCACTTGCCGTTTATTAAGTTTCACCGCATTAGCCACAACCGCCTTGGCCAAATCCACAGATATCTCCTGATTCAGCATCATAGCATGCGCCAAAAGCGACACCACCACGCCCTCAAGCTCGCGAATGCTGTCTGTCACATTGTTTGCGATAAACTCCAACACATCGTTAGAGAACGACAAACCATCTTGAGATGCTTTCAACTCCAGCACATCACGGCGAAGCTCATAGTCTGGTTTGGAAAGCTCCACGGTCATGCCCCACTTAAAACGTGATATCAGTCGCGGAATCATTCCATCCATCTCACTTGGCCTGCAATCGCTCGACATGATAAGCTGCTTGTCGCGTCCATGGAGGGAATTGAAAATGTGGTAAAAAGTGTTTTGCGTGGCCTGTTTTCCGGCGAGTTCCTGAATATCATCAATTATAAGCACATCGATGCTCTGGTAAAAATTAATAAAGTCAGGCACCTTGTTACTTCTAACAGCTATCGAATACTGGTTTTCAAATATACGGGAAGTAATATAGAGCACACGTAACTGCGGATTGTTCTCCTTCATCTTAATGCCTATGGCTTGAATAAGATGAGTTTTGCCCACACCTGTCGGTCCAAACACAAAGAGCGGATTAAAAGTCTTGCAATCTGGGTTTGTCGCAATAGCCATGCCTATGCTCACTGCGAGCTTATTGCTCATACTTCCGCAATAGTTCTCAAAGGTGTAGCGAGGGTTCAGCTGCGGATCAATGTCGTTAGAGGCGCCTTGTTGATGAGACTGCGACAACATACGCTTTTTAAGCATGCCGCTGGCCTGATCGTCGGCCATCTTCACCGTTTCTTTTGCTGCCACCTCTACACTATAATAGAGTTTCTTGAATTCCGAGCCATACACTTTATGTAAAGTGGACGACAATATTTGGCAATAGCGCTCTTCTATCTGTTCAACAAAGAACTGAGAAGGCACACGCAGTGTGAGATTCCCTCCTTTAAAGTCCAAGACACCAATAGGGGCAAACCAAGCATTATATTGCTCGGCAGGCAAATTGTCTTTCAAGTACTCCAGACATTTATTCCATTTTTCCGTATTATGTTGGTTATCTTGAATCATTCAAAAACTGGGATTTTTACAACATTACAAAATTATAATGATTTTTTCATAAAAAAAGTCAAGTAAAAATTTGCTTTTTATATTACCATACTTGCCACCTGATTTTCAACAACTTAAGCCTACTATTTAATACCTTCTCTTATTTAAAGGAAGTAACAATCATAAAAGACATTGGTTTTCAGAATATTAGCAGCAGCTATAATATTTATTTTACAAGAATATTATTATGTTTGGCACTTCTACACAGCAATACAAATTGCGCAGAAAAATTAACGCAAAAATTGTTATTCGGAATTATTCCGCACAGCAAAATTCGTTTCTTTCTATTTTAGAACACCTTTATTGTCACATACTTTTTGGGATGCTTTTTCACATCTTGCAGCAAGGAGTCAAGGCTTGCCACTGTGCTTGTGGCATTCTGATAGAGCTTCTTATCGTTGAGCAGCAGTCCCAATGAAGAGTTTTGGCTGTTGAGTTGTGCCGTCAAACGCTGCACATTAGCAAGCGTAGCATTGATGCGGTTAAGCGTAGTATCTAAAGGCAAGCGCTTTAAATTGCCTGTAAATGTATTCACATTGCCTACCGTAGTATTCAAATCGGTAGTGAGGGATTTGGCATTAGCCATCACCTCATTTGCATTGCTTACTACCCCTGGGATGGAATTGTTAAGGCTTGTCATTAATGCGGAAAGTTCTGCCGCACTCGCAGAAAGCTCTTGCGTGATGGCGTCACAGCGCGAAACCGAAGCATTGATAGCCGGATTGGAGAGAATCTGGTTAACACTGCCCACTATAGAATCCACTTTTGGAAGTATAGATGCCACCACCGGCATCATATCAGTCCCCACTTTGTCCATCAAGCCAGCCTGCATTGCCACAGGTATCGTAGAACCCACTTCCATATAGGTTTTGCCGGCGCCTAAATTCAATTTTAGCGACGCAGCGCCAAGCAGTTCATTGGTGAACGTTATAGTAGATCCGTCTGGAATTCTCAAATTTTTCTCAAAACTCAACTCCACAGATATTTTGTTGGTCTCATAGTCGTAAGCGATTTCACGCACCTGCCCCACCTTGAAGCCATTCACCGTTACAGGAGAAGCCACAGTGAGCCCGTTCACCTTCTCAAATTTAGCATAATAGAAATTAGCTGGTTTCAATAGGTTGATTCCCTTTAAATATTCAATACCCCAGTAAAGAAGGCAAATACTCACAAGCACCGTGATCCCAATCAATACATTTCTTTTAGAAGTTGGATTCATATCATCATATGATTTACATGCATAATATTTTAATGAGGGCGTCTCATTCACTCTATAAAGTGCAAAGTTAGCAATAAAATGACAAACTCCGCTATCCCATACCCCGACAAAAGTAGTTTTTTAGTGAAATAAATCGGTCGAAAAAGAAATGGACATTAATTATTTTATTGTAAATTTGTAAAAATATTAACCATTAACCGATATTTGCGATGGATTCATTTCAAGACCACAAAAAATTGTATGGATTGATAGGCTATCCTTTGGGACACTCCTTTTCTATGGAATATTTCAATGAAAAATTTGAGGCAGAAAACATCAATGCCGAATACATGAATTTTGAAATTGATGATATTGGGAAAATTAAGGAAGTGATCGCCGAGCACCCGAATCTGTGTGGGCTCAATGTGACCATTCCTTATAAAGAACAGGTGCTTCCATTTCTCACATCCATCGACGACGGGGCAAGGGCCATTGGCGCTGTTAATGTCATAAATATCACCAGAGGGCACAATGACAAGGGCTTAATGCTACGCGGCTATAACTCTGACGCCATCGGGTTCTTGAAATCCATTGAACCTTTCATGAGAGAAGACCGCAGAAAGGCCATGGTGTTGGGTACCGGCGGCGCGTCAAAAGCTGTAACATACGCTCTCAACAAATTAGGGGTGGAGGTGATGCATGTGTCGCGCAGAAAGTCTGCCGCCACCTACACCTACGATGAAATCACGAAAGCCATGGTGAATGAGCACAAAATCATCGTAAACGCCACTCCTCTCGGCATGTTTCCGCACATCGACAAGTGCCCCGACTTCCCTTATCGCTTTTTAAGTAAAAATCACCTGTGCTACGACTTAACCTATAACCCCGAGGTCACTTTATTTATGCAAAAGTCGAAAGCGGCGGGCGCTGAAGTGAAAAACGGTCTTGAGATGCTGCTTTTACAAGCGTTTGCCGCCTATGATATTTGGACAAAATAGCCTTTGACACCATAAATGGGCAGCTCACCCCTATCCAAGGTTCCGTTTTCCCGCATTGTTATTCCATTTGGTGGGGGAATAATCTTAGGCAATAGCGTTAACATATTATCGCCATTTGTTGCCATCGCAATAGCCATCTTCGGATGCGGACTGCTCGTGTTGATGAACGTGCTATCACGCAATCCCGAAACAAGAAGCAAAATTCGTCCATTTACTATCGTGCCCCTCACCATCATATCCGTGGCTTTAGGATGGACTGCCTACATCATTCACCAACCCTCTCCCATCAACCTACCCAAAGTGAACGGGATGGTTGCATTCGGACGCATAGAAAACATCGAGTTCAAAGTGCATTCAATGCGTATCATTACAAACATGCTCAGCAAGCATTCACAAGGTGCGCGCGTGCTGCTCACTACCAATGGCTGCAACTACAACTTGAGGGCTGGCGACGATATTGCATTTGTCGCAAACTTTCAAGCCATCGGTAATCCAAACCTTGGCGAAGATGTGGACTACGCCAAAATTCTAAAAAGAAAGGGCATCATTTACCAGCAGCATATAGAGTCCAAGGGTATTCACAACTACAGCCACCACAAAACCTTCGGATCTGTAATGGCACAGTTCCGAAGCGCCATCAAGCAGTCTGTCTATAAAAGCTCGCTTTCGCCCGACAGCAAGCACTACATTATAGCGCTCATATTAGGCGACCGCCAACTCATCGACCCACAGACAAGAATTGAGTACTCCTATGCAGGCATTGCCCATGTGCTGGCGTTGAGCGGTCTTCACATTGGCATTATCATGTTGATTGCATGGTTCATCTTTTGGCCGTTGGACTTTTATAAGCAAAAGAAACTACGTTACATCTTGTCTGTCATAGTCTTGCTCATCTACGATGTGCTTACAGGCTTACCGCCATCCGCCATACGAGCCACGGTGATGATTACTTTCACATTTGCCACGTTCATTTTTGGGAGAAAGTCATCGGGCATCAATGCCCTTATGGTAGCGGCTCTAATCATATTGGCATACTCACCCGAATCCTTATTTGATGTAGGCTTCCAGCTCAGCTTTATAACTGTGCTTTTCATCCTCATTTTTTCTCCTCGAAGCGCACTGGTATCCATAAAGAAAAAATGGCTCAACTACCTAATCTCACTGATAGCCACATCAGCAATTGCCATGTGTGCTACAATTGCGCTGACCGCATATTATTTCCATTCCATATCTTGGGTAAGCGTATTAACCAACACATTGGTTCTCCCTTTGTTTCCGGTCATCATGGGAGTGTCGGCAATTGCCGTTGTAATGGCGTGTATCAACGTGGATTTTGAAGCGCTGAACCACATTACAGATGCCTCATTACAGTATGTCAGCTTCATTGCACAGCAAATATCCCACATTCCCTATTCCTTCTCCAAGGATGTATATGTGAACGAAATGGATGTGATTTGCTACTTCGCCTGTATCACACTATTTTTCATATTTGTCAAATATAGAAAATGGCTGTACTTGAATTGGTGCATCACATGCTGTGCAGCAGGCATTGTCTGCCACGCTCTCACTATGAACACCTTTCAAAGAAAAGGTTGCGTATTGTTCAATTCCTACGACAGCACCCCTGTATTCATCTACCAAAATGGTCAATCCTTTTGCTGGATTCCCGACGACAATCCCAATGTCTTCCATACGGACGAGTTTCATCAACTGCATTCAGGGTTCTTTGCTGCACACTGCATTGAGAATGTGTCGGTGGCTAATGATTCTTTAAGAATTCCAAATGCCGCATTTCGTTCGCCTTATGCCCGTGTCTTCGGCAAAACCATACTCGTGGCAGGATCTCAAAAATGGCGAAAATTGCCAAATAGCAAGAAGGTCGTTATCGACTACTGCATTGTTACCAGGCACTTCAATGGCAAAATAAGCGAACTGGCCCGTCACTACATTATCCGGCAAATGGTGGTTTCAGGAAACGTGTATGAGCCGAATATTGCAAGCATCACAAGTGAATGCAAGAAATTAGATATTCATGTTAAAAACCTAAGGGATAAATCCATTATCATTGAGTGAGTGTCAGTACACAACACGAGCGGCAGCATAAAAGTGATCGATAAAATAGTCTTCTGTGATGTCGCTTATCTTCACGCCATTAGTGGCCGAGGCATGGGCAAATTTATTCTCTTTCAAATAGATGCCTACATGCGATATTCGCTTAGTGTTTTTTGCTGTGCAGTAAAACAACAAGTCGCCTTCTTGTAGATCATCCACATCTATCAAGCGGCAGTTTTTCTCAAAAATCATAGCAGAGTTTCTTTCTATTCTCTTGTTATACACAGCTCTATAAATTTGAACCACAAAACCTGAGCAGTCCACTCCACTTTTGGTGTTGCCTCCATACTTATATGGTGTGCCAAGCCATCCCTTTATCTCTTGATACAGCCGCTTATTGTCGCCTGAAGCTAAAGTAATGTCAAGGTTTCGCCATTCGTCGGGAACCAGCACATTATAGCTTCTTTTTGTGGGATAATAAGCAGTTTTCTTTTGTGTGTGACACGCACAAAGAGCCGTTGCCATTACAAGCAGCAATGACAGGTATTCCAGCCTATACTTTTTCATATAATCACACATTGCTCGTATCAAAAAAAAAGCCAAAGAAAGCACATGGCATAATCACAACGCCACACATCTTTCTTTAGCATAAAATATTTAAGAAGTTAATTGTCGTTACTTATCGCCTTCTGAAGAGGGCTCTGCTTCCTTCTCTTCTTTTTTGTCAACAAAAGACGTGTATCCTGCTTTCACCAAAATATTGAACCATGATATCAGCTTCTTTATATCAGTCTTGTAAACACGGTCGACATCATATTCTGGCAAGATCGACGACATAAACTCGGCAAGTTTCTCATCTGTCTTATAGTCTGCGGCGTTCACGCCTTTTGGATACTTCACGTAAGCAGACTCAAGCACCTCTGCAAGCGGTTTATCCTCTCCAGTGGTGTAGATGGCAACGTCACCGAGTGAAATGATTTTATCGCGTGAATGAGCCGGAAGACGCTTTTTATCCACCAAACTTTCCACAATCACAAGATTTTTTCCGTATGAAATAAGTTTATACAAGCCAGGTTTGCCTGAAATGCTTAAAATTGTTTTCAACATAGATATTACGTTTAATTTTTTACTAATTATAGAATGATTATAGATACAAAGTTAATGAAAATAATCAAATATTTTTGCTTTTCATTACAAAAATGGAGCGAATCGAATTGCAGAACGTCAAGCCCACTATATGCCGCATTGAGGCACAGGTAACTTTCTGGATAGACATGGGCGCTGAAACTACTTTAAAAATTTAAGGTTTGCAACAATTTGTGGTGTCACAGCCTTTACCCCATCGTTTATAATCAACACTTCTTTGGGGGGTCTTGCCATCTCTGATGCCTGTGAGGCGACGCGCCTTTCAACCTGTGCTTCCGACAGACCATTTCGCATCATCACCCTGCGGACTCGCACACTCTCTGGAGCATCTACTCGCCATATTTTATCCACAATTAAGTGCACTCCACTGGAGTAAGGAATGGCTGTTTCCACAAATACCAACCCTTCTGACTGTTCTGCCCAGTGCAGAATATTTGCCCTAACTGCAGGATGTACCAAGGAATTTAAAACAGCAAGTTTTGACGCGTCGGAAAAGACAATCGATGACAAATATTTTGCGTCTACACACCCATTTTTATACAATTTTTCCCCAAAAGCTTTAACAAGGCCATACCGCAACGATGGCGAATCGTTCATCAATCTTTTAGCTTGAGTATCAGAGTCGTAAACAGAATAGCCCAACAGACGTAAAATTCTTGAAACAACCGATTTACCACTTCCTATTCCGCCAGTTATCGCTACAATCATACGCTTGCGTCCACCTTTTTATTTCAACCACTACTTAGCCATCCATGTCACAGAATCCCTAAGTATCTTATAAATTTTCCTATGTGGATACTCTTCCGCTTTACGGATAGCCACTTTTCCTGATTTTTTAGTCAAGTCAATATCATCGGCAAAAACTGCCACCTTCGGGGCTTTATCGTTATAGAAACTTTCTGGCACATAATACAAGATATCAACGGTGGCTGGCTGATATTGAATTTTGATGCCTTTCACCTCTTTGGGCTCCACACTAATTGAGGCACGTTTTAGATAGTTTCGCTCCAAGTCCAGGCGAAGCCGAACATTTGTGGTCTGGCATCTCACACCTGGAATTGGCTGCACACCCACTGTCATCACAGTATCTGACAAGTCTTTTACCACAAACGGTCTAAGCGACACCGAGTCGATTTTATCAAGCACTTCTTGCTTGGCGAAAACTACCACAGAATCAGGGACACAAACGGGCCAATTCACCAGCGACAGCATAACGGGATTGAAACGTAAGCTAATGCTACCTCCAAATGTGATGGGCACTTTCTTTCCCTTATGAGTGACCACTGTAAGCACAAGAGGAAAACCAGACTGCATTTTTGAGAGATTGCCTGGCCTGTAAAGCGAATTTAAATTCATGGCTGCATACACATCGTCGATAGTAATCACTAATTCAGAAGTTGATTTTTGATACTTCGACTGAAAATTAATGGAGGCGTCTGGTGTGAACAATCTGTAATATATATGCGAGAACACCTTTCCTTCCATCGGCACTGTCACTTGAGCCGGAATAGAGTCAATCACAGTGGCCTCATTAGGTTTTCCCACAATCACCAAATTCACCACTACATCGCCTGTATAAGATTTGGCAAATGTCCAAGCAAGTAAAGAAAACAAAAAAAAGATTCCATACAGCATCACCACATTGTAGGTTGCCGCATTTGAATGAATACTCTTCAATATTTTTTTGATAATCTTCATTGCTGAAAAAGAATTGGCCGGTTTTAACTATATAGGCATAACACCTTCATGAAAACCGGCCAACTGAGATGAATTTTGATTAGCCTTTCTTTACCTCTGATTCAGTCTGGACTGCATCTTGCACTGTTGGGTAAACCATGGTGGCATCAATAGTGATTTTCACACCATCCGACACTTCCAACAGCACGGTTCCATTTTGCTTAATTTCTCGCACACGGCCATGAATACCGCCAGCAGTCACCACCTTATCACCGCTCTTCAAGCCTTCACGAAACTTTTTCATCTCTTTTTGCTTCTTGCTCTGAGGCCGAATCATAAAGAAATAGAATATGGCTATAAGAACCACAATCATTATTATTCCACTGTATCCGCCACTTTGTGCGGGGGCTGCATCAAGTAAAATACCATTCAATAACATATATCCTTTAATTTTAAAAAAGTTAATAATTCTGCTATTTCACAATCACCTTATCGGCACGCAATTTATTTACCACAGCATTTAATATTCCGTTCACAAATTGGCCGCTGCGTGGAGTGCTGTAATCCTTTGCGAGTTCAATATACTCATTAAGTGATACGTTCACCGGCACACTGGGGAATTTCCGGATCTCAGCAAGTGCCACACACATTACCAAGCGGTCCATAAGCGCAATTCGCTCCACATCCCATTTCTCTGTCTTAACAAACTGGTCGATGTAGGCGTTATTCTCGTCCATTTCATCCACCGTGATACTGAACAGCTCCTCGCCAAACTTACTATCCTCCTCGTCTTTAAACTGCGGAAGAATTGGAGAGGCTTCGCCATCCTCAAAGCGGCGTATCGTCTTCAGTACAAATTGGCCAATGATTTGCAAATCATCATCTGTGTTATACACACTCATCGACTGTAAATGCTCAAGAAGGTCATCGTCTGGGAGAATCACCTTTTTCATGAGTTGGTACCAAACCTCGCCATCGCGCACAAGTGTTGTGGATGGCATTTGCATATACTCCTGGTAAATTTCAGAACGAAGAATTTTATCAAGAAGCAAGCGCACAAAAAGTTCATCGTCACGCCAGTTGATTTTCTTGTCGGACACAAATTCGGTAAGTGTCTGGTCAGCACGAAGTTTCTTAACAAATTCATTGTCCACAAAACGCATATTTGGATGCAAGTCGTCATCTGTTGGCAAAAACTTATGCTTTGCCTCATCAAGGCGCAATTCCTGAACATCAGTCAACTCAATCATCAGCCTCAACAGTGCATTGTAAAGTTCGTACGACTTGTCAAGGCTCTTTTTAAGCTCTTTTTTTGCCATGTCCAGGCTCATCGTATTATTTGACACCTTATATGCGTACAGCATCTGCACGACTTTTGCCCTTATTAATACTCTATTTATCATTGATTAATTATTAAATTTTATGCAAAGTTACCCTAAAATGGGCTTGTTTTCAAAAAAAAGAACTAAGAATTCACAATCTGACCATCTTCAAGGCGCTGTCTGACCACCTCGTAGATCATAACTCCACCTGCAACAGACACGTTTAAGGAATTGATCTGTCCAAACTCCGGTATTGCCACAAGCGTATCGCAAAGTTTTAGCATATCAGCAGATATTCCACGACCTTCCGAACCAAGAACGATAGCCACAGGCCCTGTGAAGTCGGCTTTAGTATAATTCAAGTCTGTTTTTTCCGACGCACCCGCCACCATGAAGCCACTGTCGCGCAAGTATTTCACAGCGTTCACAAGGTTGCGTTCACGGCACACAGGCAGATAATTCAGAGCCCCTGCGGATGTCTTTACCGCATCGGCATTCACGCTCACACTGTCGCGTTCAGGAATCACGATACTGTTAACCCCTGCGCACTCGCAGGTGCGGGCAATGGCTCCAAAGTTCCTGACATCAGTCACCCCGTCAAGAATCACGACAAATGGATTGATGCCTTCGTCATACAGTGAGGGTACAATATCTTCTACATGGTAGTAGTCAACAGCGGCCATAAAAGCAACCACTCCTTGATGGTTTTTGCGTGTGACCCTATTGATTCGCTCTACCGGCACACGCTGCACAGGCACACCATATTCGCGGATCACCTCCATCAGTTCACGCGCGAGCTCTCCTCCAAGGTCCTTTTTCATCAGCACCTTGTCTATTTGTTTGCCCGCCTCTATCGCCTCTATCACGGCGCGAATGCCGAACACCACTTGTGATTTATCTATCATAATGTTTGCTTCTTAATTCCTATTAATGATTTAGCATTATCTATGGCGGCCTGGTTCACATCTTTTCCACTTAGCATCCGTGCGACCTCAAATACATGCTGCTCCTGCGTGAGCGTCTTCACTTGAGTTGTTGTAGACTCCTCATCGTCGGTCTTATACACAAGCAAGTGATTGTCGGCGTGCGCCGCCACCTGTGGAAGATGGGTGATCGCAAGCACCTGTATACGCTTGCTTATCTCGTCCATCAGTTCGCCTATCTTGTTAGCCACATCGCCAGACACTCCAGTATCCACTTCATCAAAAATGATGGTTGGCAGATTCATGGAGCGGGCAATGATAGCCTTGACGCAGAGCATCAAACGAGATATTTCTCCTCCCGACGCAGTGTCTTTAACTGGGAGAAGCGTCTGGTTCTTGTTGAATGCAAACAAAAATTCCACAGCATCTGCCCCATTGACAGTAAAATCTGTTGCATTGAACTTAACGTCAAAAGACAAATTTTTCATCCCCAATGCGAGAGCAAGAGGGGTCAGACTGTCAACAAAAACATGAGCCGCCTTTTTTCTCTTCTCTGTCAATTCATCTGCCAACGCTTTCACTTTTTTTTCTTGCTCCTTCAGTCTAACTTCAATGTCAGCTATTTGATCGCCACTGTTATCAATCAGCCGCATTTCTGCCTCATACTTATGCTGAAGTTCAAGTAGTTCGCCTACAGAAGCCACGTTATGCTTGCGTTCAAGTTCATAAATGGAGTTGAGCCTCTCCTCCACAGTCTCAAGTTGGCGAGGATCATCAGCCAACTGACTATCCACATACGACAGAGATTGCGCAATGTCTTTCAACTCCACCAGCACCGACTGCGTTCGCTCACTCATACCTTCTATTTCAGAAAGGTTACGCTCTGTTTGTTGAAGTCGCTGCACCATCACCGACAACTGCTCCAATATGGAATTATCTTCCCCATTCAGAGAGGAGCTGATCTGCCAAAGGTTTTGCTTGATATCGGAAACATTACTCAACTTTTTCTGCAGGTTTTCAAGCTCTACATCTTCATTCTCAATAAGTTGAAGTTCGTTAAACTGATTCAACTGAAAACGAATATAATCCTCCTCAGCCCTGCGTTTCTCATATTCATTCTGCGTGTCACGAAGCTGCTTCTTTAAAT
>ERZ808278.166-NODE-166-length-55307-cov-13.248154_pt1 | contig 55307 bp, 49 predicted proteins | sample MGYA00521239_ERZ808278 | MGnify/ENA primary metagenome ERZ808278 (study PRJEB31516, sample SAMN03275600) | gut metagenome | biome: mammalia-associated habitat; material: feces | host: Papio cynocephalus | place: Kenya | collected 2012-07-17 ... | reverse complement strand
GTAGTCCGCAAAACTAACACACATAAAGCAAGGAGGAATGTCAAATGAATGACACAAATAGTTTATCACACACGACTTGGAATTGCAAATATCACACTATACGTTTTTACAAAGTAAAAAGGTTGCGTTTGGGCCTGAAAATCGCGACGAAAAATCGACTAAATTCGACGATATCGCAAGGGTGCATATTGACAAACGTATAAAATATACTCTATAATGATTTATAAGGAAGACGTTCTACGAAAAGTAAGAACGCATTAGAAGGAGGAACAAAATGATAGCATTGACTTTGGCGTCAGACGCTGCGTGGATTGCACCGGTTGCGGTAATCGGCGCGTTGATAGTCGTGACGGCTTTGGTTTTCTTTATCGGCGGATATATGAAAGCTCCGCCGGACACTGCCTTTATTATTTCGGGCAGAGGCAAACGTCGTATTCTTATAGGAAAAGCGGGTTGGCGTATTCTATTCTTCGAGCGTGTGGATAAGCTCTCCTTGCAAGTTATGCAAGTGGACGTAAAAACGAGCGAAGCAGTGCCCACCAACGAATTTATCAACGTCAACGTAGACGGCGTCGCAAACATCAAGATCTCGTCCGATCCCGTGCTTCTCGACCGTGCGGCAGAGGCTCTTCTCGGTATGGATCAAGAGGAACTCGTAAGCCTCGTAACGCAAGTTCTCGAAGGCAATATGCGTGAAATCGTGGGTTCTGTCGGGCTCAAAGAGATGGTGCAAGACCGTCAAGGCGTCGCGAAGAAAATCACCGAAAACGTCGTCCCCGATATGGAAAAACTCGGTATCGAAGTGGTCAACTTTAATATCCAAAACTTCAAGGACAACGCGGGCACGATTGAAAATATGGGTATCGACAACGTCGAACAGATCCGTAAGAACGCGCAAATCGCAAAAGCGAACGCACAACGCGACATCGCAATCGCAACCTCTCACGCAGAGGAAGAGGCAAACGCCGTAAAGGTTGAGACTCAAAAGAAGATTGCGGAGCAAAATGCGGAACTCGCGGTGCAAAAAGCGGAGATGCAAATCAAAGCGGACAACAAGCGTGCGGAAGCGGACGCCGCGTACTCAATACAACAAGAGACGCAACGCAAGACCATAGAAATCACCGCCGCAAACGCAAACATTGCAAGAAAAGAGAAAGAAGCGGAGATTGCGGAGCGCGAGATTTCCATCAAGGAAAAACAACTCGACGCTGAAATCAGAAAGCAAGCGGACGCAATGCTTTACAAGACGGAAAAAGAAGCCGAAGCGGAACTTATCCGTCGTCAAAAGATTGCGGAAGCGCAAAAGTTCGAGCAAATCAAAGCCGCGGAAGCCAAGAAGTACGAAGCTTTGCAAGAGGCGGAAGCAAGAAAGGCGGCTGCCGACGCAGAGCGTTACGCAATGGAACAAGAGGCTGCGGGTATCAAAGCCAAGGGTGAAGCGGAAGCAAACGCAATCGACAAGAAAGCTCTTGCGCAAAAGAAGATGGGCGACGCGTCCGTCATCGAGATGTACTTGCAAGCGTTGCCCGAAGTGGTCAAAAACGCCGCAATGCCCCTCACGCAAACGGACAAGATCGTTATGTACGGAGACGGCAATTCCACCAAACTCATCAAAGACGTTATGCAAGGTGCAAACCAAGTTATCGACGGTATGAAAGAGTCCACGGGTATTGACCTCGGCGCACTTTTGGCGGGCGCAATCGCGGGAAAAGCGGCGGCAGCTCCCAAAGCAACCGACGATAAAGCGGAATAACCTAAAAGCGTAAATCGCAATAAAAGCCTTGACTTCGGTCGGGGCTTTTTATTGTATAAAAAACGTGAAAAATATTTCAGTTAGTTATTGCTAACTGTTTGACTTTTCGCGCCATAGTTTTATAATATGGGTGGAAAAAGGAGCGGCTTGACGTCAAAGGGCGCAAAAGCAATCGACGATATAAAACGAAAAATAACGATTGCGTTATGAAGCGCAAAGACGCAACGGTTTCGGACGAAAAACGCAACGCCATAACGAGGTGAGTATGAAAAACGAAGATTTGGTTTTTGACAGAAACTGCCACGTACTGTATTCAAAGCAGTGCGAGAAGGCAATCAAGAAGAGAATCTCGCTTCATTACCCCGAGGAAGAGCGAGAAAACGTCTGGACAAAGGTGCAACTCAAATACGTCGAGTATCTCAAAGATTGGCGTACGGACTTGGGCGGAAAGCGCAACTTCCACAACGGTGCGGGCGGAACGTACGATTGCATTGCGATTATGACCTACTACGCGGTGTGCAAGGACGTTGCAACCTTTGAAGAGATTGAGCAAATGGAAGAAGAATTGGTTTTGCCGTCTTTCAAAAAACTCAAATTCGTCAACTGCAATAAGCCGTTTTGGAAAAAACTTATGTACAAGGCGTTTACTTCCGCAAAGTCGCAATGCGACAAGTGGCACGACTACGAGATGAACGTAGCTCCTTACGAAGAGGGCAAGCCCATATATTACGAGTTTACGGCGTGTCCCGCGGCGCAGTTTGCAAAGCAATTCGGATTTGAAGAGGTTATGCCCGCGCTTTGCAACGTCGATTACAAGTCAATGGAACTTATCCGTGCAAAACTTATAAGAAAAGGCACGGTTGTAGACGGGGACAGATGCGACTACACGATATGTGGAGACAAGGACGAGTACGTGAGCGAACATCCCGAAATAAGGGACGAAAATGGATTTAGAAGAAATAAATAACGAGGAAATATAAAAATGAAATACCATATTGAAAAGAATACGGTACAAGAGACGCTGGTCATTCCGCTTTACGGAAGAAAGGTGTGCACGGAGATTTTTCCCACCTTGTATCGTGACGACACGGCAAAAAAAATTATCGACCAAATAGACTACGATTTTTCGGGTTTGGAAAAGCAAGCCAAGAGTGCGATGTATCGCTTTGGATTTTTGGAAGTCGCGATGAGACAAAACGACCTTGCGCAAGAGATACGCGAGTATCTCGAAATTCACCCCAAGGCGGCGGTGGTCAATCTCGGCTGCGGTCTTGACGCCACGGGCAGAGTGTGTGACAACGGTCAATGCAAGATATACAATCTCGACTTTGCAAACGTCATTGAAGTGCGCAACAGCCTTTTGCCGGCGGGCGCAAGAGAGAAAAACGTCGCGTGCGACCTCAACGATACGTCTTGGTTTGACCAAATCGACGCTTCGGAAGGCGCGGTATTCTACGCGTCGGGCGTGTTCTATTACTTCCTTACGGAGCAAGTGCAAGCCCTCGTATGCAAGATGGCGGAAGCGTTTCCGGGCGGAAAAATCGTCTTTGACGCCGCAAACAATAAGGCAAGCAAGCTCATTCGCAAAACTTGGTTGAAATGGGCAAATATCAAGGATGTCGGCGCGTACTTTTCGGTGAGCGACGCAAAGAAGGAATTGTCGTCTTGGTCAAGCAAAATCAAGGTGTCGAGCAAGGGTTATATGCTCGGCTACAACGACCTCAAAGACCCGTCCGTTAGCAAGTTTTTCAGACTTATGTCCAAGCTCGGCGACGGATATATGAAAATGCAAATAGTAAGAATAGATTTCGAGGCGTAGAGATGAAACACGTGCATTTTGACGTAGGAGAGTACGGTTTTTACGGTGCGTACTGGCAAAATAAGAACGAGACGAACAAAGCGATGATCGCTATGCTCGGTGACGATCCAGAAGACCGTATGGCGCAATCTTGCGTAAAATGGTTATTCGATAGGGGCGTAAACGTGCTCACGATGTCCCCGGGAAAGAAGAATTACAGTCACCACGATTATCCGCTTGAAAGAATAGAGAGCGCAATCAAGTGGCTCAAAGCTCACGGCAACGACAAAATCGGCATCGTCGGCGCGTCAACTACTGCAACGCTTGCACTTACCGCCGCTTCGTACTTTAACGATATCACGCTCACTATTGCGATGACTCCGAGCGACTTCGTTTGGCAAGGCTTTGAGCAAGGCAACAGAGACGGCGAAACCGAGTGGCCTATCGAGAACGAGTCGTTGTTTACCTATCGCGGGAAGCAATTGCCGTATATGCCGTTTTTCTACAAGCACCCCGAGTACGGCGAGATGATGAAGAAAGAAGCCAAAGAGGGTGGCAATTTGATGGCTTCGCGCAGAATTTTTGACGATTCCGAAGCCAAGCACCCCATCACCGAGGACGAGTTTATCAAAGTCGAAAACATCAAAGGCAAACTCTTGATGGTCGGAGCGGAAGACGATACAATGTGGGACGCCGCGAGATACGTAAGACGTGCCGAAAAGCGTTTGAGCGAAAGAGCGCACGATTGCGAAGTGCAAGCACTCGTTTGCGAGCACGGCACTCACTTCGTTTTCCCCGAAAGCGTGCTTAAAAAAATATTCCCCGTAGGCTCGGGACTCATTATGAAATTGGTGTTCAAAGCGGCAAGGGAATACCCCAAAGAGTGCAAGCAAATGCGTCTCGATTTGGACGTAAAAATAGATAGAGCAATCGAGGAGTGGGCAAAGAAATGAAATACGGATTTATCGAAAAGGCAATGTGGGCAGGCTATAAAAGCACTTTCAAAAAGAACCTCACCCAAACGCTCGACGAAGAGCGTCCGAGCGAGATTATGAAAGAGGCGCACAAGAAGTACAAAGACATACTTGCCGACGTTACGGAATTTGACAAAGGCGACAGATTTATCATCAATATCGTCAACTGCGCGTTGCTCTCGTCCATACTTTTGTCGGTAAAGAAAAAATATACCGTCGAGCAAGTCAGAGAGTATTATCGCAGATCTATGTGCGACAACGCTTTGACCCAAATAGCGTCCAAGAAGAGCAGATCTTATACGCCGAAGGGTAGAGAAATTCTCAAAAGACAAGCCAAGGAAAGCGAGAGCAAAACCAACCCGTATACGTGGAAATTCTCCGTCGAGGACGGTGAAACCATCAACCAATACACGGCGTATTTTTACACTTGCGGAATTTGCTATCTTATGAGAAAACTCGGTCTCGAAGAGTATATCCCCGCAATGTGCACGCTCGATTACGATATGGCGGAACTCGGCAATACGGAGTTCACGCGCGAGTACACTTTGGCGGGCGGAGGACAATATTGCGACTGCCACTACAATCATAGGACGAGCAAAAAATAAGCCCAAACCGTAAACGCGCAAATCGCGCAATCTGATATTTTATAACGCTATATCGCACGCGTAAAGTATCGATTGTGCAAAATATAACGAAATATAATCAATTCAAAAGGGAAGAATATTCCCTTTTTGAAAGGGTATAAGTTAGCCGAAACTAACTAAAATATCAGATCAATAAACGGAGGATTTTAGATTGAAAAAACAATCGACTTTATCGAGGCTTATGGGGTATGCCGGCGGACATAAGTATTTCACTTACGCGTCGTGGGTGCTATCCGCAATAAGCGCACTCGTGGCACTTCTTCCTTTCGTGTATATATGGAAGATTATCAAAGAAGTGCTTGACGTCGCACCCGATTTTTCGGCGGCGACGGGACTCGTGCACAACGGCGTTATGGCAATGGTATTTGCCATCGTGGCGTTTTTGATTTACGTGGGCGCACTTATGTGTTCGCACGTATCTGCGTTTAGAGTGGCGTCCAATATGCGTATCGCAATCACCGAGCGCATAGCAAAATTACCGCTCGGATTCGTGGATAGCTTCGGAAGCGGAAAGCTCCGCAAAATCGTAAACGACTCTACGGGCGCGACGGAAAACTATCTCGCGCACCAACTTCCCGACAAGTACGCCGCAATGGCAACTCCCGTGGGGCTTTTGGTGTTGCTATTCGTGTTCGACTGGCGTTTGGGACTTTTGAGTCTCGTACCCGTAGTCATCTCTTTCCTTATTATGTTCACGATGGCTGGCAAGTCAATGGCGGAGAAGATGAAGCAATACGGCAACGCGCTTGAAAATATGTCCAACGAGGCGGTCGAGTACGTGAGGGGTATTCCCGTGGTGAAGACGTTCGGACAATCGGTGTTCTCTTTCAAAAAGTTCAAAGCGACCATCGACGAGTACGAAAAATGGGTTATCGCGTACACCAAGCAATTGCGCTTGCCGATGATGTTTTACACTGCGGTTATCAACGGCGTGTTTGCGTTCTTGATTGCGGGCGCACTGTGGTTTACGGCGGTGGACGGCGTGAGCAACGAGTTTTTGCTCAACTTGATTTTCTACGTCATCATAACGCCCGTCATCTCAATCACGATGACGAGAATTATGCTTATGTCCGAAAACACTTTGGTCATCAAAGACGCGCTCGAACGTATCGACAGCGTGCTTGACAGCGAGCCTATGAGCCAAAGTCAAAACCCCGTGCACCCCGCAGATTCGTCCGTAACGCTTGACGACGTGCATTTCTCCTACGACGGCACGAAAGAGGTCATCAAAGGCGTGTCTATGGATATCGCGTCGGGAAGCACCGTTGCGCTCGTAGGTCAGTCGGGCGGTGGAAAATCTACGCTTGCAAGCCTTATCGCAAGGTTTTTCGACGTCAATAGCGGTAGTATCAAAATCGGTGGCGCGGATATAAGGGATATATCCAAAGAAGAACTTATGAACACGGTGTCTTTCGTGTTCCAAGACTCCAAGCTCGTCAAAGCGTCTATTCTCGACAACGTGAAAATCGGCAAGCCCGACGCAACGGGCGAGGAAGTCAAAAAGGCGTTGTCCGCCGCGCAATGCGACGATATTATAGACAAAATGCCCGACGGCGTAAACACTATGATAGGCACGAAGGGCACGTATTTGTCGGGCGGTGAACAACAACGTATAGCGATTGCGCGCGCGGTGCTTAAAAACGCGCCCGTACTCATACTTGACGAGGCAACGGCGTTTGCAGACCCCGACAACGAGGCAAAAGTGCAAAAGGCGTTTACGGAACTTGCAAAGGGCAAGACCGTCATTATGATTGCGCACAGACTTTCGACGATTGCCGACGTCGACTGCATTTACGTCGTGGAAGACGGAAAAATCGTGGAAAGCGGAAAACGTCAAGAACTTATCGACAAGGACGGCACGTTTGCAAAGATGTGGAAGGATTACACCGCGTCCGTCGAATGGAAAGTGTCAAAGGAGGGAAACTTCGATGTCGCTCGTTAAATGGATACAAAAAGAAACTGCGTCTTCCGAAAAAGGCGCAAAAGGACTTATAAAAGGTATAATAGCGTGCGCGTTCCAAAATATCGCGTTTATGTTGCCGACGACGCTATTGTATTTTCTCGTGTCTGATATGATGGAAGGCGGAGTGCACGGCGCGAGAATTGCGTTTTACGTGGTAGGGTGCGTGATATGTTTTGCACTCATACTCTTGACGACGTGGTTTCAATACAACGGAACGTATTTCACCACTTACGTAGAGAGCGGAAAGCGTAGACTCAACCTTGCCGAAAGACTGCGCAAATTGCCATTGTCGTTCTTTGGCAAAAGAGACCTTGCAGACCTCACCAGCACCATTATGGCGGACTGCGAAGTGATTGAAAAGAGCTCGTCCCACTATATTCCCGGGTTGTTCGGTTCGTTGATTTCTACGGTGATTATTTCAATCAGTTTGTTTGCGTTCGATTGGCGTATGGCGTTGTCCGCGCTTTGGGTTATCCCCGTGTCCGTAGCTATCGTGCTGTTGAGTTACAAAGTGCAAGACAAGGTGATTTCCAAAAACGTCGACGCAAAAATGGCGTGTGCGGACGGCATACAAGAGTATATCGAGACCGTGCGCGACCTCAAAGCAAACAACGCGGAAGGCAATTATTTGAGCGGACTCACCAAGAAAATCAAGAACGTTGAAAAGCGCAGTATCGTGGCGGAATTTGCAACGTCCGCGTTTATCACGAGCGCAGGTATGGTGTTGAAACTCGGCATCGCAACCGTAGCGTTGGTGGGTGCGGTGTTGCTCGTCAAGGAACAGTTGAGCGTGCTTACGTTCTTCCTATTCTTGCTCGTCGCGTCGAGACTTTACGACCCGATGCAAGCCGCGCTTCAAAACCTTGCGGCAATAATCTCTATGCGCACCAACGTCGCGCGTATGAACGAGATTTTGGAATACCCCGTGCAAACGGGTAGCGAGATGCTCACCAACGACGGATACGATATCAAGTTCGACCACGTCGGATTTGAATACAACACTGGCGAAGTGGTGCTCAAAGACGTCTCGTTTGAGGCAAAACAAGGTGAAGTTACCGCTCTCGTAGGACCTTCGGGCGGAGGAAAGACCACCGTTTCGAGACTTGCGGCAAGATTTTGGGACAATCAAAATGGCACGATTACCGTTGGCGGTATGAACGTGCAAGATATCGATCCCGAAAAACTTATGAGCCTATATTCAATCGTATTTCAAGACGTAACGCTTTTCGACAATACGATTATGGAAAATATCCGCCTCGGCAAAAAAGACGCCACCGACGAGGAAGTGCTTGCGGCGGCGCACCTTGCCAACGTCGACGAATTTGCCGAAAAGTTGCCCGATAAGTGGAACACCAACATCGGTGAAAACGGCTCGGAGCTCTCGGGTGGTGAAAGACAGCGTATATCCATCGCAAGAGCCTTCCTCAAAGACGCGCCGATTATCCTTCTCGACGAAGCGACGGCAAGTCTTGACGTAGAGAACGAGACGCTTATCCAAACCGCGCTTTCAAGGCTTATTAAAGACAAGACCGTGCTCGTCATTGCACACAGAATGAGAACGGTTGCGGGCGCGGACAAAGTCGTGGTGCTTGCGGACGGCGTGGTTGCGGAGCAAGGCGCACCGAGCGAACTCTATAAGCAAGGCGGTGTGTATACTCGTATGGTTGACTTGCAATCGGACAGCGGAAAGTGGAAGCTTAACAACTGAAAACGAGAATTGACTGAGTGAAAGCGGTTATGCTACAATCGATAACCGAGCAACCGCAAGCGGTTACGTTATAACCGAAAACGGGAACTCGACGACGAAATATAACGCCCGTTTGTTTAAGCAAACGGGCGTGTTCAATTGTTATTTTTGATAGACTGTGTTACAATATGACAAGAGGGTATATAGAATATGGTAAACAATGAATCGCAAGAAATGTATCTCGAAACGATACTGAAAATCAAAAATCAAAAAGGCAACGTCCGTGCAATAGACGTTGCGGAGAAATTGGGATATTCCAAACCGAGCGTGTCCAGAGCCGTCGGTATAATGAAAAAAGACGGATATATCGAAGTGCGCCAAAACGGTGCAATCGAACTCACCGAGACGGGCAGAGCCAAGGCGGAGAGCATCTTTGCTCGCCACAAATCTTTGACGGACGCTTTCGTCAAAATGGGGCTTGATTTTTCCGACGCGGAGCAAAACGCTTGTAGGGTGGAGCACGTAATCACCGACGACGCTTTTAAGGCAATCAAGGACTATTTCGGCGTTTGAAACATAAGTGATATTCTCGCGTTGCGAGAGTGATATTGCAACTTCGTTGCAGTGATATTTGCCTTCGGCAAGTGATATTTGCGCCATAGGCGCAAGTTGTGGAAAATTTCATTCGGGTGTGGGCGTCCCACCAATTGTCATTGAGAGGATCGTAGAGACGTGGCAATCCAGCCAAAGGCGCACTTTCCGAACATAAAATGTCGTGATTATGATATTTTGGACGCTTTTGTGATATTTTGCCTTCCCCAAACGACGTAATTTACCCCTATTTTTGACATAATTTTCGTCAAAAACACGCATTTTTTGCGTTTTTTTATATGCAAAATTGACGTGTTTTGCGCTAAAAATCAACGGAAAACGGACGAAAAAGCGCGTTGAAAAATTTATAAAAATATAAATTTTTATAAATAATTATGCAATTTATGCAATAAGAAATCCGCAAAAACTCAAAAATAACGATGCAATTTGAAGACGATATAGAGGCAAAATGATTGCCGAATTTCAAAAAAGCATTGCTATATTTATAATATTATGCTAATATCTTATGAAGATATATGGAGGCAATTATGCTGAATTTGGAATGTCAAACCGTTTACGATATCATTCGTCGCATCGCAGAGGTGGACGACGTGTATAAAGTGGTGGAAGCCGACGAGATTATCGCAAAACTTCCGCAAGGATTGTCGTTGTCCAAAATTCAGTTGTCCGCAATTATCCGTGAGCTCAAAGACAGAGAATATATCTCTGTCAAGTATTTCACGCCCGACGAGTATTGTTTGCTCGTAGTCAAGCGCATTGACGAGAGAGCAAAACAACAAGGACAACTCGTCGTAGAGGCGGAAGAGGACAAGCCCAAAGAGCGTGCGCTTTACGGTGAGAAGAAAGAAAAGAAAGCCGTGAGCGGTGTGTCAAAAGGCGCAATTTTCTTTGCGTCGCTTATGGGAAGTTTTATTGGAAGCGTTATCGTTGCTGCGATTGCGGTGCTCGTAATAAAGTTTGCAATCTGACGCAATCGGCATATAAAATATATCAAACGATGAGAAAAACTGTTGTTTTTGCGTTTTGAAGCGACAACGGACGGCAAGTATAAAAGAGAAAATCGTCAAGCGTACGAGTGTAGTATAAGCGCGGATATGTAAGTAAAGCGCGTGCCGACGCTCACCGATAGACGAGAAAAACCGATAGTTTTCGTTTAGGCGATTCGGTTACGAGGATAAAAACGATATGGGTGTAAATATGCAGGTTGAGAGACAACACGTCCTCACCAAAAAAGAAAAAGCGGTGATGAGAGTCATCTATCAAGAGGCGGAAAAACAAAACGGATCTTGCCTCCTTACTCCCATTGACATTTTTGAAAAACTTCCTCTCGATCTCGACTTTGAAGAGGACGAGCTTGACACCACGCTTCGCAATCTCGAAATAGACGATTATTTTGACATCACGCGCTCTGACAAAAAAGGCGAGTTGGTGTATTGTATAAATATGCAAAAGAAAGGCTTACAATTCGCAAGAGTTGAACGAGCGTTCAAAAGCAATCTCACCTTCAAAATTTTGCTCACTTTGGGACTCAGCGTCGTCACCGCGCTCATCGGCGTGGGCATACGAACGTTGGTTGCAAAACTTTTGGGACAATAAGCGTTGCTTGGGCAATGCGTTGCCCTCGATAGAGATAAGCGTTGTTTTGATAATGCGTTTGTCTGCAATGCGTAACGAAGTGTAAACCGTGGAAAATCAATACCTTTGCCAAATGATTTGACGACGAAGAATAGAGGATAAGACGTAATAAATGCGTTTTCGAGGCGGAAACGGACTGAAATTTTTGGATAATGAAATTTGAACTTGTCAGCAATTATAAACCGACCGGAGATCAACCGCAAGCGATAGAAAAAATCGTCGAGGGGTTGAAGGACGGATTTAACACCGAGGTTTTGTTGGGCGTTACGGGGTCCGGCAAAACTTTTACTATGGCAAACATTATCGAGCGTATGCAAAAACCGACGCTCGTTATCGCGCATAACAAGACGCTTGCGGCGCAACTTTGCAACGAATTGCGTGAGTTTTTCCCCAAGAACAGAGTTGAATTTTTCGTTTCCTACTACGACTACTATCAACCCGAGGCGTATATTCCGCGCACGGACACTTATATCGAAAAGGACTTGCAAGTCAACGAAGAGATTGACAAACTGCGCAACTCCGCCACGGCGTCGCTTTGCGAGAGAGAAGATACGATAGTCGTTGCCAGCGTGTCGTGCATATACGGTTTGGGCGCACCGACGGACTACTTTGAAAACGCAATATCCTTGCGTGAAGGGGACGAGATTGACCGCGACGAACTTGCGCGCCGTCTCGTGGATATCCAATACAAGCGCGCGGACGTGGACTTTTCACGTTCCACTTTCAGAATGAGAGGGGACACGATAGACATATTCCCGTCCACGAGTTCGGAAATCGCGGTGAGAGTGGAGATGTTCGGAGACACTATCGAGCGTATATGCGAGATTGACGGACTCACCTCAAAGGTGGTAAACGAACTTAAACACACCCTCATTTTCCCCGCAACGCAATACGTTATAAGCGGTGACAAGGAAGCGATTTTGAAAAAAATCCTTGCCGACAAAGCCGAGAGAGTTAAATATTTTGAAGAGAGAGGAAAACTTATAGAGGCGCAACGCATTGACGAGAGAGTCAACTACGACGTCGAAATGATAAGAGAGGTCGGATATTGTAGCGGTATCGAAAACTATTCGCGCTATTTTGACGGAAGACAACCCGGGCAAGCGCCGTATACGTTGCTCGACTTCTTCGGCAAGGACTTTATCACGTTTATAGACGAAAGCCATATGACCATTCCTCAAATCCGCGCAATGTACAACGGTGACAGAGCAAGAAAGGACAACCTCGTGGAATACGGTTTCCGCTTGCCGAGCGCGTACGACAACAGACCGCTTCGATTTGAGGAATTTGACGCAAGACTGCGCCAACTCGTGTGTATGTCGGCAACGCCCGCGCAGTACGAACTCGACCGTGCCGACCTCGTCGCGGAGCAGATTATAAGACCTACGGGGCTTCTCGATCCCGAGATTGAAATCAAGCCTATTCAAGGACAAATAGATGACCTTATCGGAGAGATAAATAACGTCGTAAAAGACGGCGGAAGAGTGCTCGTAACGACGCTCACCAAGAAGATGGCGGAGAACCTCACCGACTATCTCAAAGAGGTGGGTATTAAGGTGCGCTATATGCACTCGGACATAGACACTTTGGAGCGTATAGACATAGTCAAAGGCTTGCGAGAGGGTGAGTTTGACGTACTCGTGGGCATCAACCTTTTGAGAGAAGGTCTCGACCTTCCCGAGGTGCGATTGGTGGCAATCCTCGACGCGGACAAAGAAGGCTTTTTGAGAAGCGAAAGCGCGCTTATTCAAACGATAGGCAGAGCCGCGCGAAACGACAAGGGCAGAGTGGTTATGTACGCCGACAATATGACTCAAAGTATGCAAAGAGCGTACGACGAAACTATGCGCCGTCGCAAGATACAAGACGAGTACAACAAGGCGCACGGCATAGTGCCCAAGACGGTTGTGAGCGCAATCAAAAATTCGCTTGAAATCACCAAAAAGGCAGTTCATAACGAGAAATTGAGCGTTAAAGACCTTTCTCGTGAAGTTGAACGCCTAAAAGGACTTATGCAAACTGCCGCCGCACAACTCGATTTCGAGAAGGCAATTCTCATACGAGACGAACTGAACGAATTGAAAAAGCAAATAAAAAAATTGAGTTAAAAACACTCGATTGCAAAAGATAGATATTATGGACAAAATTATTGTAAAAGGCGCAAGAGAAAACAATCTCAAAAACGTTGATTTGGAAATCCCGCGCGACAAACTCGTCGTGTTTACGGGGCTTAGCGGAAGCGGAAAATCTTCGCTTGCTTTCGATACCATTTTTGCCGAGGGGCAAAGACGATACGTCGAGAGTTTGTCGAGTTATGCGAGAATGTTTTTGGGACAAATGCAAAAACCCGACGTGGACTATATCGAGGGACTTTCCCCCGCGGTTTCGATTGACCAAAAAACCACGTCGCACAACCCTCGTTCCACCGTCGGAACGGTGACGGAAATATACGACTATTTGAGGCTTTTGTACGCAAGAGTCGGTACTCCGCATTGCCCAAAGTGCGGACGAGAAATAGAGCGTCAAACGGTTGACCAAATCTGCGACAAGATTATGGAAAGAGAGGGCGCAAAATTGCAACTTCTCGCTCCTATCGTGAGAGGCAGAAAGGGTGAATATCGCAAGGAACTCGAACAACTTAAACGCGCGGGCTACGTGCGCGTGAGAGTGGACGGAAGCAATTATACGCTCGACGAAGAAATCACGCTCGACAAAAATATCAAGCACACCATAAGCGTCGTGGTGGACAGAATAGTCGTCAAGGACGGCGCACAGCGTCGTATTTCCGACGCAATCGAGACCGCTATAAAGTTGTCCGAAGGGCTGGTTATTGCCGACTTTGACGGTGAAGAGGTGCTTTATTCCACGAAGTATGCTTGCCCCGATTGCGAACTTTCCTTCGAGGAGCTTTCCCCGAGACTTTTCTCTTTCAACAACCCCTACGGCGCGTGCCCCGAGTGCGGTGGTCTCGGCTTCCGCAACGAAATCGACACCAATTTGCTCGTCACGGACTGGAACAAGTCCTTGCGACAAGGCGCAATCAAAGTGAGCGGTTGGGACGCGGGACATATGTCCGCAATGCAGTTTAAGGCACTTGCCGACGCGTACGATTTTTCCATCGATACGCCGATTAAAGACTTGCCCAAGAACGTACTCAACATCATTTTCTACGGCAACGACGGTGATCGTATTCCTATGGAATACAATTCGCGCACGTTCAGCGGTTTCTATCACGCAAGTTTCGAGGGCGTGGCAAACAACCTTATGCGCCGATACAACGATACGGACAGCGAGATGGTCAAAAACGAAATCGCAAAATATATGAAAGAAGTGCCTTGCTCCAAGTGCGGAGGCAAGAGGCTCAAACCCGAGGCGTTGGCGGTTACGATAAACGGCAAAAATATTTATGAACTTACCGAAATGTCCGTGTCCGCGCTCAAAGACTTTATGTCGCAAATAAGCCTCACTCCCACGCAACACCTAATTGCGGACAGAATTATAAAAGAGATTTGCGCAAGACTTGAATTTTTGATAAACGTCGGTCTCGATTATCTCACGCTTTCACGCTCGGCAACGACGTTGAGCGGCGGAGAGTCGCAACGCATTAGGCTTGCAACGCAGATAGGAAGCGGACTTACGGGCGTGCTTTATATCCTTGACGAACCGAGCATAGGTTTGCACCAAAAGGACAACCAAAGATTGCTTCAATCCCTCAAAAATTTGCGCGATTTGGGCAATACGCTCATCGTCGTCGAACACGACGAGGAGACTATCCGCAGTGCGGACTATATCGTGGATATCGGCGTAGGTGCGGGTGTTCACGGCGGAAAAGTGGTTGCGTGCGGGACGGTGGACGATATTATTGCAAGCAAGGATAGCATTACGGGCAAGTATTTGAGCGGAGAATTGTCCATACCCGTGCCTATCGCGCGTCGCAAGGGCAACGGCAACTATTTGCATATCAAAAAAGCACGCCAAAACAACCTCAAAAGCATAGACGTGGATATTCCGCTCGGCGCGTTCACTTGCATTACGGGCGTGTCGGGAAGCGGAAAATCTTCCCTCGTCAACGAAGTGCTTTATCCCGTCTTGTCCAACGAGCTTATGCGCTCCAACGTCACCACGGGTAACTGCGACGGCATTGACGGCATAGAAAACGTCGATAAAGTTATATGTATAGACCAAAGCCCCATCGGGCGCACGCCTCGCTCCAACCCCGCAACGTATACGGGCGTATTCGGTGATATCAGAGAGCTGTTTGCATCGCTCCCCGACGCAAAGGCAAGAGGATACACGGCGGGCAGATTTTCTTTCAACGTCGGCGGCGGTAGATGCGAACATTGCGGTGGGGACGGCATTATCAAAATCGAGATGCACTTCTTGCCCGATATCTACGTGCCTTGCGAAGTGTGCAAGGGCGCAAGATACAACCGCGAAACGCTGGAAGTGAAGTATAAGGGCAAGAGCATAAGCGACGTTTTGGATATGACCATCGAAGAAGCAACGGAATTTTTTGCCAACATACCCAAAATCCGCAACAAAATCAAGACTCTCAACGACGTCGGCCTCGGCTACGTCAAGCTCGGTCAGTCCTCAACCACGTTGAGTGGCGGTGAAGCGCAACGCGTCAAACTCGCAACCGAACTTTCTCGTCGTTCCACCGGCAAAACCGTCTATATCCTCGACGAGCCGACCACCGGTCTTCACACTCACGACGTTGCAAAACTCGTCGCAATTCTCGACCGTCTCGTAGAGCAAGGCAACACCGTCGTCGTCATCGAACACAATCTCGACGTCGTCAAAGTTGCCGACTACATCGTCGATCTCGGACCGGACGGTGGGGACCGAGGGGGGACTATCGTCGCCCAAGGTACTCCCGAAGACGTGGCTGGAGTTTCTCGCTCCTATACCGGTCAGTTCTTAAAAAACGTCCTATTTAGCGAATAACGTCGTCAGCGCGCATCCGCTACAAAATCACGTACGCTTGTGTACGTTGGGTTTTGTTTCGGACGCGCGCTTTCTTGTTCTTCATCTAAATATGCCGTTTTTTACATACTTTTGGGCTCGTAAAGCCTCGCTCATACACCGTTCAGTTATTAAAACAGTATTTTTGTATATTTTAGTGGTTTGTAAATAAAAAAAACCGCAGTTGCGGTTTTAATAATCGGTTCTTCCCAACAAGTAGTCGATTGAACAATCAAAATACTTTGCAATCAACATAAGCATCTCAAAATTACATTCGCGTTTGCCGTTTTCCCAATACGATATCAAGCGTATACTTACGTTGAGAGCGTTTGCCAATTGCTCTCTCGTAACGCCTTTTTCTTCACGCAAATTTTTCAATCTTTCAGCAAACAAAACTTGTATCATAATCAAATTGTAGAACAAAATGTTCCATAAAACTTGACTTGGAACATTTTGTTCCATATAATTATTGCAGAATCAATTGATTCAAATTCATACATAGGAGGGTAATATGAGCAAAAAAGCAAAGATTGTGATTATTTCGGTTGTGTGCGCCGTCGTTGCGCTGACGATAATTCTTTCCGTTTCTTTGACCGTGGGCAGTTTCAACAATCGCTTTATAAGGCAAATGACAAAAAGAGGGTATACCGTTATTGATTATGCATCAGAGTATCATCGTTATGAGGCTAATGATAGCTCATATTTCAGCTCTATTTCAGCTGAACGCATAGAAAATTCCGAATACATCAGAAATCCACAGGAGAATATTGATGCTGTTAGGGTATATATATTCAAAAATAAGAATGACGCAAAAGATTTTTACGAAAAGGAAATGCGGAATATAAAAGATGGGGAGCAAGTGATACAAAAGGGGAAAAAGGTTTACATAGGTACAGTGCAAGGTCTTATCGATGCCGGTGTTTAGGAGATAGAAAAATGAATAAGAAATATTTGGTTTTGATTGCAGCGGTGTTGCTTTGCGTTATTCTTGCAACTTTCGTTGCGTGCAATTACGAGAAGAAATATGCGGAAAAATTGCAAGATTTGGGGTATACTGTTACTGTGAGAAAATCAAAGGAATACAATCCCGGATACAAGGGCGGTTTTTATAATATCACCGCACGAAAATACGGATATATGGTTTACATTAAGGTTTATGATTATGTTGAAGATGCAGAGAGTGCATACAATTCGTTAGTTTCGGAGAAAGAAAATAATAAAGAATTAGAGTTGATTTATCGTGAAGGAAAAGCGGTAATTTATGGTCACGAGGAAGCCGTAAACGACGCAAGAAGTTGATTTGTGCTTAAATTTACCGTATATGAAAAAAGCGTCGCAATTTGCGACGTTTTTTCATACTTATACGATTGAATAGTTGTACTCGTACCCGTTGACAAACAACCCGCCAACATATACAATTAAGTCAACGTGGCGGAGATAATTCCGTTGCGATTACGGTTTTGGAGAAGTTTATGAAAATTGTTTGCAAAAATTGCGGAGCGGATTTCGATTCGTCCGAAATGCAATCGGGGAAGTGTCCGTATTGCGGTTCTTCCGTGCAAGAGGGCGGTGCGCAAAGCGTAGGGTCTTCGCAAGGCACAAATCCCGATACGTTTTTTGAAGATATAGTGCTTGAAGAGGCAAGTCCCGTATACGTGCCCGTCGCACCAGAGTATCATTGCTCTTATCCGAACGACGCAAAAGCCAACAAGGCGGTGAAAGACTCTTTCGTATGCACGATAATTCTTCTCGTGCTCGGTATAATCAGAACGCTCGTGTCGATAATCAATATTCCCACGATTGCGGAGTATAAAAGTTGGTTGACTGAATACGTCGGAACTGACCTTTACGCACCGCTCAACGGCTATATCAATTCAATAACGGCAGAGGTTGTTTTGCACGTTTTGATTATGGCAGTTGCAATCGTTATGCTTGTGTTTGAGCTCAAAGTGCGCAAAGTGAGATTCCCGCTTGCGGACGATAGTGCTTTTGCCGATTTCAAAAAGGTATCATACGTTGCAATTGCAATGACGGTCATCGTCGTGGCATACTTGATTGTCGAGATGCTTGCAGTCGTTTATATGACGGATTACGAAACGACTTACGCCGCTATGACGGGGGATAGCGAATCTACGACGGGAACGACTACGGGAGTTATATTCGGCGCAATTATATTGATTGCTTGCACCGTAGGAGTGCTTATCGAGTCGCTCAAATTGTCCAAAGAAAAGAAATAATCTCGGATATTGCAAAATTGTGTTAAATAACGAAAAGCGTCGCTTTATGCGACGCTTTTTGATAGTTTAAGTGTTGATCGTGTGATTTCAGCCGATGACGGTGTGGATAAATTTGTCAAAGGCTTCTTGACCTTTTTCGTCGTTTTTGAACACTGCGGTAGTGTCGAGAATTTTCTCGCAAGCGTCGTTGATATAATCGGTTACGGCGTTTTCCGCTTTCTCTTCCGAGCAAGCCGTGCCGTTGTCCACCACGAGTTGAGTTATCATACCGAGGTGCTTGTGCAAGGGGTGCGTTTCTTCCGCAATTGCCTTGAAATCAAGAGGCGTTTTGCCCGTGAGGATATCGCGGATTTGCGTTGCTTCACCCGCAAGACGTCCGGGGAGAATAAACAGTCCCATAACTTCGATTATGCCGATTGACTCTTGCTTGATGTTGTGCAATTCTTGCGCGGGGTGGAATATGCCGAAGGGGTGTTTCTCGTCCGTGCGATTGTTGCGCAATATGAGGTTGAATTGATACTCTCCGTCGTCGTTGATCGAGGCAATCGGAGTGATGGCGTTGTGTTGTACGGTTTGTCCGTCCTTTTGCGTGGAGCAGAGAATATCTACGCTTTCGTCGCTATATACGTCCCACGCTTTGCGGAATTTGTTTGCCACTTCCAACGCTTGATTGCGGTTGGTGCTTTCGATACGGACGATGGAGTTGTACCAGTCCACCACCGACACGTTGACGTCGGGATATCCGCCTATCTTGAAGTATCTGCGAGAGGAGCGCGTGAACACCGGCAAAACCTTGTTTCCGCCTTGATAGTGGTCGTGCGCGAGAATAGAACCGCCGACGATGGGCAGTGCCGCGTTTGAGCCGATAAAGTAGTGGGGGAACATATCAACGAAGTCGAGCATACGACGGAAGGTCGCGTCGCTTACGCACATAGGTCTATGCTCTTTGCACACCGCGATGACGTGTTGGTCAAAGTAGCTGTACGGTGAGAATTGCATAAACCAATCTTCTCCGTCGAGTTGGAAGGGTATGGTGCGTATGGTTTGGCGTGCAGCCATAGCGGCGTTGCCCGCAAAGCCGAGATTTTCCGCACACAAAGCGCACTTGGGATAACCGGTCTTTGCCTCTTTGGCAAGGCGCACTTGTTCGGGCGTTTTTTCGGGCTTGGAGAGGTTGATTGTAACGATAATTTTGCCTCTCTTGCAGTCGTGCTCCCAAATAATGTTCTTGTCGAGGTCTTTTTTGCGAAGATACGCGCTGTCGATGCCGAGAGTGTGGAGCATATCGCACGCCGCTTTCGGTCCTTCGTAAGACGCGATATCGTCAAACATATCCACCACTTTGGACGGGGTGGGCATACAGTAGCCGATGAGGCGCGTTTCAAAGAGCAATTTTTGGTTTTCCTCAATGATCTTTTTGCGCACGGCGTAGCTCGAAAGCGAGTCCATAACCTCGTAAAAATCGTAATCTCCGATCTTGTCCGAGTCCGTCGGTTCGGTGAGTTTCAAAGCGTCGAGCAATTGATTTTGGACGTATATCACGTCGTAATCTTCGAGATATAAGTGCTTCACCGCATAATCGAGCAGTTTTGCGACGTTTTGCTTTGCAATTTCGTCATAAGAAAGTCTTGGCGACATAAAACCTCCGAGTGAAAGTATAAAATTTTTCAACGCGAATATTGTAGCACACTTAAATTGGTATAGCAAGTCACTTTGCGCAATAGTATTGCAAATTTCCGAGTGCTATGGTACAATATAGCATAATTATGCTATTAAAGGACGACGTTATGAGATTTGAGTATCTTTTTGGCGACAACTTCGACGAAGTTTGCAAGGACGTTTTCGCGTCGGGTGCAGACGAGCAAAGAGCGCGTTTTGAGGAATTGCTTGCAATGCACAAAGACGTTTTCAACACGCAAGACGTAGATTTTTATTCGTCCCCCGGACGTATAGAAATCGTGGGCAACCACACCGACCACAACGGCGGAAAAGTGCTTTGCTCGGCAATCAATTTTGACACTCTCGCAAGCGTTTCCCCGCGCACGGACGGCATTATCGAGGTCAAATCCAAGGGCTATCCTATGCTCCGCGTGGACGTGTCCGCGCCGACGTTCTCGGTGAGCGAAATAGGCACGTCAAACGCACTTATCAAAGGCGTGGTGGACTACTTCAAGCGTTCGGGCAAAAACGTGGGCGGTTTCTCTGCGTGTATGACGTCCAACGTCCCCAAAGGCTCGGGGGTGTCCTCGTCAAGTTCTTTTGAACTTGCCATTGCGCAAATTCTCAACGTAATGTATAACGACGGCAAGCTCGATCCCATTTTCAAAGCCAAAGCGTCGCAATACGCCGAGAATACGTTCTTCGGCAAGCCGTGCGGTCTTATGGACCAAAGCGCAATCTCTCTCGGAGGCGTAAATCTCATCGATTTTGCCGACTTTGACAATCCCGTCGTGGAAAAGGCAAACTGGGCGTTTGACGACCTCGACATATTCGTTATCGCAACGGGCGGAGACCATAGTGACCTCACGGACGACTACGCGGCAATTCCGCAAGAGATGAAAGAGGTGGCAACGTGCTTCGGCGCAAAGCTTCTTCACGAAATCCCCGCGGATAAGTGGGAGAGAGACAAAAAGAATATCGTCGGCAAGGTGAGCGAAAGAGCGTACTTGCGTGCAGAGCATTTCTTTGAAGAGAACGCGCGCGTGGAAGAGGCGGTCAAAGCCATTGACGACAAGGACGAAGACGCTTTCCTCGACATCGTCAACAAGTCGGGATTGAGTTCTCGATACAAACTTCAAAACACATATTCGCCCGCGGGCAAAAATCACAATCTCGAAAACGCGCTTGACAGAGTGGTCAAAATCGACGGCGTAGTTGCCTCGCGCGTGCACGGCGGTGGATTTGCGGGTACGATTTTGGTATTTGCCAAAAAGAGCGAGAGCGGTGTAAAGAGTGCGCTTGACGTTATGTTCGGCGCGGAAAACGTTTTTAAGACGGCAATCCGCCAAAGCGGTGCTACGAGACTAAATTTGGGGAAATAAACTATGATTTTTTCCGTACTTTCAACTGCAAGCGACCCGAGGGTTGCGTTTGAGATAGGCAATCTCACCGTGCAATGGTACGCCGTGTTTATAGTCACGGGTATGCTTCTCGGTCTGCTTTACGCTTGCTGGCAAGCAAAAAAAGTGGGGCTTACGTCCGACGACGCCGTGGAGTTGTTCTTGTGGCTCATTCCGCTTGCAATCGTCTTTGCAAGACTTTTGTACGTCGTTCCGCGTTGGGACGAATATTTTGGAAACAACGGCTATCACGGCTGGGATAAATTCGTCAATATCATCGCGATTTGGCAAGGCGGTATCACCATTATCGGCGGTCTCGTGGGTGGTTTGCTCGGCGCGATATTCTTCACTTTGCGTCACAAAAAGCAAACCAATTACCTCAACGTAATCGACCTCGTGGTAGTGCCCGTGTTTATCGGTCAAATTATCGGCAGATGGGGCAACTTCGTCAACCAAGAGGCTTTCGGACTTCCCATCACCAATCCAAAACTTCAATTTTTCCCGTTCGGCGTGCTTATCGACAGTCCGAGCGGTGTATCGGACGAGTTTTACGACATCGTGCACAACCACATCGTCGCGGGGGGCGGTGCAAACTGGTTCTGTGCGACATTCTTCTACGAGGGCGTGTGGAACACTATCGGCGCGCTTATTTGCGTCGCTATGTGGAGAAAGGACTATCAAAAGAAATACCCGGGCATACTTATGTTGTTCTACCTCTTCTGGTACTGCATAGGTCGTTTTTGGTTGGAATTCTTGCGTATGGACGCAGTTCCCGTCACCAAGCCCGCGTGCCTTGCCGTTGCGCTTATCGCGCTTGCAATCGGCATAGTGTACGTCATTGCTCGCAACAGTCAACTTGCGTACAGAAGAGTGAGAGGACTCGTGCAAACGGGTGCAATCGGCGGTGCAATACTCACCGACTACGAAGTGCGCAACTACAAACTCGTCGGCAAGTTCTTTGAAAAGGCAAACGTAAATAGCGAAAAGGCAGGGGACAAAATCTCCGCGTTCTTCAACAGACTCGTGGTCAATTGCGTATATTCGAGAAAGGAACAAAAAGAATATTTGCCCGTAGATTGGGACGCGCTGGAATACTATCACGTGCCAAAGGACTACAAACGCAAATTCAATCAATTCAAAAAAGAAGACGTTTATTGCGCGGAGCGCAACGCTTGACGTCAAGGGTGAAAATATGAACGATACGGCTTATATAACCGAAAGAACCAAAACCAACAACCTCACGTTGCTCACCGACCTTTATCAGCTCACGATGATGAACGGTTATCATCTTTGCGGACTGGATACGAGAAGGGCGGTCTTCGACGTGTTTTATCGCGGAAGCGGCGGATATTCCTACGCAATTGCCGCGGGGCTCGAACAAGCGATAGACTATATCCGCAATCTTCACTTTGACGATACGGACATTGCGTATTTGCGCTCGCTTGGCATTTTCGGTGAGGAATTTCTTTCCGCACTCAAAAACTTCCGCTTTACGGGTGATATAAAGGCAGTGCCCGAGGGAACGATGGTGTTCCCCTACGAGCCGATTATGACGGTGTCCGCTCCGCTTTGGGAAGCGCAACTCGTGGAAACCGCGCTTTTGACGTTTATCAATCACCAAACGTTGATTGCAACCAAAGCCGCGCGCCTCAAAGAGTGCACCAAGAACAAGATAAGCGAGTTCGGATTACGCAGAGCGCAAGGCGCGGACGCGGGTATTTACGGCGCAAGAGCCGCTTGCATAGGCGGTTGTCGTACCACGTCCAACGTGGTTGCGGGCAAACTTTTCGGTATTCCCGTCACGGGTACGCACTCGCATAGTTGGGTTATGTCCTTTGACAGCGAACTGGAAGCGTTTGAAAAATACGCCGAAATCTATCCCGACAATTGCTTGCTTTTGGTGGACACGTACGACACGCTCAAAAGCGGTGTGCCCAACGCAATCAAAGTGTTTGACAAGCTCAAAGCAGAGGGGCATAAGCCCGTCGGTATCCGCCTTGACAGCGGTGACTTGGCGTATCTCTCTCGCAAAGCGCGCAAAATGCTCGACGACGCGGGACATAGTGATTGCCTTATCTTTGCCACCAACGACCTCGACGAAGACATCTTGCTTGCACTCAACGCGCAAGAAGCAAAAATCGACGTTTACGGCATAGGAACGAAACTTATCACGAGCTACAAAAACGCGTCATTGGGCGGTGTGTACAAGCTTTGCGCACTCGAAGAAGACGGCGTGCTCGTGCCAAAAATTAAGATATCCAACAGCCACGAAAAGACCACCAATCCCGGTGTGAAAAAGATAGTGCGTATATTCAAAGACGGTATGGCGCAAGCCGACCTCATTTGCCTTGAAAGCGACACGTTTGACACGTCCGAATCTCTCACTATTTTCCACCCCGAACAAACGTGGAAAAAGACCACTTTCGAGAACTACGAAATCAAGGAGCTTATGGTGGATATTTTCAAGGACGGAAAGCTCGTCTACGATATGCCGTCGCTCAAAGAAATCTGCGACAGAGAGGACGAAAATATCAAAGCGTTTTTCCCCGAATATCGCCGTGTAATCAACACGCAAGACTACAAGGTCGACCTCTCGGAAAACCTCTGGAAACTCAAAAACGAGTTGCTTAATCAAGCCCATTAAAAGTGGTAGAACGCAAATAAAAAAGAGTGGCTTTTCCACTCTTTTTTTGCATTTATGGGCGTATTTTCTCAATCGAAGACGAGATTTCGAGACGCAAGGCGTCGAGCCTTTGAGCGCCGAACTTGATGATTAGTACAAGCGACTGCGCCGTCTGTTGGCCACGGCCTGGCGCACAAAGCGCAGTGGCATAACGAGTGAACGATACTTATTTATGTGAGTGCCGTAAGGAGCGACGCGACGGAATAGCGATTGCTACGAAGTCAATCGCGTCTTTCCCCTCTTGCGAACGATGTTTTTGGATAGGAAATCATACTTATTTGAGCAATAGGGGAAAGCCCGAAGGGAAGGGGTGATGTTTTATTTTTTTGATGAAATTACGATAAAACAATTTGAAAAGAGTTTCGCACAAAACGCACTTTATTTGCGTAAAAAATAAACATAAAGTGTCGATTTTGGCAAAAATTCGATATTTTTCGACAAAAGCGGTTTTTGAAATCTTGCATAAATCGAGGTATGATTTTTTATAGAGAGGTGGCTATGAAAAAGAAGAAAATCACGAGATTTGCAATATGTCGAAAAGGCTACGATATCGACGCGGTGGAAAGTTATATCGCACTCGAAAGCGCAAAGTGCGACGAGGTGCAAGCCGAGCAACGCGCTCGTATATCCGACCTCAAAAAAGAATGTGAAGATTTGAGAGCGCAGATAGACGTTTTGAAAGGCAGAGAAGAGCAGATAAAACTTGCGCTCGTCACCGCCACCGAGAACGCCGATAAGCTTACTTCCGACGTCAAGGCAAGGTATCGCGCCGAGCTTGAAAGATTGAGACTTTTTAGGGCAAAATGGCTCAGTGCTTACGAGCAAATGAAGGAGAGATATCACTTTGACAAAGACGCGCTCAACGTCGAGAGCGTGGCGGTCAACGTCGAGGTGGAATTGACCAAATTTTTGATGCAAGATTTTTCGCTCAACAAGAGCGTTTGCGAAGACGAAATGGAGGCGCATTTCAGACGTGAAGTGGAGCGTCTTACACGTCCCGTTTATCGAGAGCAAAGCGGTGAATTTTCCGACGAAACCAAGGAACTTCAATCAAAGCTCAAAGACGCGGAAAATCGCAAAAACAAAGAGAGCAAAAATCCCGCCGCTTTCAGTATCGAAGAGGCACTTTCACCCAAGGAAAGCATTGAACGAACCTGTCAAGCGTTGGGACTTGCAAAATGAAAAACGGCGCGATTTTGAGCAATTCAGAATACTTTTCGTGTCGTAATATTAAAAAAATTGCTGTAAAATTTTTGCTATACATCTGCATAATAACTAATAGAAAAGCACTCTGTAAGAGTGCTTTTTTCGCAAAGGATTTTGACGGTAAAAGCGGGGTGGGAGCGTATATCGGCAAAATATTTTAACTTATTTGAAAAATGGGCATTGTTTTTTTTGTCGAAATATGTTAGCATATCTTGAGAGTAAATTATGGGCATTGTGCATATTATGATTATAGTTATATATAATCGTCCGCTCCTGCCTATGGATTGAATGCGTGCTCTGCACGATCGAGAGGGGAATCGTAGATGATTTACGACGTACAAAAAGCGAGTGTTTTGAAGAGGGCTTCCGCCTTTCTTTTGGACATCATTCTCATCGCCGTTTTGGCAGTGGGATTTATGGCGCTTTTGTCAGTAATTTGCAAATACGACCAACATTACGAAACTTACACTACAATTTTCACCCAAACCGCAACCGAAATTAACGAAAAATACAAAGAAAAATACGGCGTCGATTTCAACGTATCCGAAAAGGAATACAACGAATTGACGGACGAGCAAAAAGCCATTATCGACGAGCATAAAGACGAGGTAAACCAAGACTTTTCTGACACTCTCAAAGCCAATCAAGAGTTCGTAAAAGAAGCGTCACTCGTACCGGCGTTGTCGATGATGATAACGTCAATCGGCATTTTCCTTTCAATGCTAATTCTCGAATTTATTATTCCCGTTTGCTTCAAGAACGGGCAAACCATAGGTAAGAAGGTCTTTGGCATAGCCGTAATGCATACTAACGGCGTGCGTGTAAGACCTTTTTCTATGTTCGTCCGCTCCATACTCGGCAAGTACGTTTTCGAGGTTATGGTGCCCGTGCTTCTCATCATTATGATGGTTTTCGGCACGTTGAGTATGATAGTGGGCATTTGCGTACTCGTTGCGCTTTGCATACTTCAACTCGTCGTATTCATCGTCACGAGAAATACGTCCCGTTCGTTCTTGCACGACCTTATCGCAAAAACCGTTACGGTCGACCTTGCAAGCCAGATGATTTTTGAAAACGAAGACGAATTGCTCGAATTCAAGAAAGCGGAACAAAACGCGCTTGCGGAACGCAACAATTACAAGGAGAACGGCGGATTTGATTTTTACAACAGTTCGCTCAACTACCGCAAGGGCAAAAAAATCGTGGACGAGAACGGCAACAATATAGAAAACGCCGAACAGCCCGCCACGGATAATCAAAGCGTAGCGAATAACTCCGCTTCAAACGAAACGAGCGAGAGCGCGTCGCAAAGTGCTTCGACACCGGAAAAGCCCCAAGAAAAGTAAGCGCAAAAAATCACGTAGATAAATAAGGACTTTATGTCTTTGTATATGAAAACATTATAAAGGAATATAGGTATTATGAAAGTTGTACTCGAAAATTTGACCAAAGTTTTCCAAAGCCGTCACGAAAAGGGCAAGGAAGTCGTTGCTGTCAACAATTTCACCTTCACCATACCCGACGGTAAACTGGTCGGACTTCTCGGCCCGTCCGGTTGCGGTAAAAGCACCACGCTTTATATGATTTGCGGTTTGCAAAAACCCACCGGCGGTAAGATCTTCTTCGGTGACGACGACGTCACGGCGCTTGCACCTGAAAATAGGGGCGTCGGTCTCGTCTTCCAAAACTATGCGCTTTATCCGCATATGACGGTCAAACAAAATATCTTGTTCCCGTTGCAAAACCTCAGAGGTGAGGACAAACTCTCCAAAGAGGATATGCTCAAAAGAGCGTACGACGCAGCAAGACTCGTCCAAATCGACGAACTTATGGACCGCAAACCGAGTGAACTTTCGGGCGGACAACAACAACGTGTGGCTATCGCTCGCGCGCTCGTTAAAATGCCTCGCGTCCTTTTGCTTGACGAACCGCTTTCCAACCTCGACGCTCGTTTGAGATTGCAAACTCGTGAAGAAATCAGACGTATCCAAAGAGAAACCAATATCACCACCGTTTTCGTCACGCACGACCAAGAAGAAGCAATGAGCATCTCCGATATGATCGTCGTTATGAAACTCGGCGTAGTGCAACAAATCGGTAAGCCCCAAGACGTTTACGACAGCCCCGCAAACTTGTTCGTCGCAAAATTCCTCGGCACACCGCCTATCAACGTATTTGAAGGCGAAGTCAAGGACGGCAAAGTTTACATAGGCGACGACGCGATTTTGGACGTTCCCGGCATCGAAGACGAAGACGTTTACGTCGGTATTCGTCCGGAAGGCTTTATCCTCAACGAAAACGGCGCACTCACTTGCGACTTGAAGAGCGTTGAAGTTATGGGACGCGACGTCAGCATCGTCTCTTCCAACGCACACGCAACAAGCCCGATTATCCGCTCCATCATCGACGCAACGAGCGTAGTGGATACGGACAAAGACACCGTGCGCTTCGATATCAAACCCAACAAAGTATTTATCTTTTCAAGAAAGAGAGTGGATTGGGAAGCTTCCACCGAGCCGAGCACCGTTTACGAATGGAGCAAGACTCGTCAAGCTTTGTACGTCGAAAACGACGGCAAGACGTTTGACCTCGGCGTTCTCAAAGCGCCCGAAACCGCAAAGAAAGACGCTGCAAACGCGGAAAAGAAAGCAAATCAACCCAAGTTCGTCAAGAAAATCGTCGCTTGGTTTGAAAATAAATTTGCAAAGATCATCAAACTTTGCACGCCCAAGGCAAAACCCGTCGAACTCGTTCTCGATACGGATTACGTGTGCGTAACGGGCGCGACCGATAACGGAACTCCGATTTATTTCGCGGGCGTCGAAAACGGCAAGATCAAGACTACGATCGACATCAACGAAGCGGTTACGGTCGGTGCGGAACAAGTCGGTGAAGGCTACTACGCGTACTACAACGACGGTGAAAACAAGGTTTATCCGTCCTTCACGGTACACAACGCCGCAAAAGACGAACAACGTATCTTCCTCACCGAAGAGGAAAGAGCAAAATGCTTCGAGTATATGAGTCAAGATCCCGCAGTCGTCAATGCGGAAACCGAGACCGAAAAAGTCGAAAACGACGCGGAAGAGAATACTATCGTCGAAGCAGCCGAAACCACGAACGAAGCAGGCGTTGAAACGCTCGTCGAAGAAAACGTCAAAGAAGAGTTGGACGGCGTGGAAAATAACGACAGCGAGGTAAAATAATATGGTTGAATCCAAACATCAATGGAAAGCGTGGCTGTATTTATTGCCTGCACTGGTTTTGTTGGCAGTATTTACGTTGTGGCCGTTGATTAACACGGTCAGACTCGCATTTTCCGAAGGATACGACAAACTCGGTGCCGAAGTTACATTCGGATTCGGCAACTTTGCGAAAGTCGTTGAATACCAAGGCTTCTTGACGTGCCTCAAAAACACGATTTTGCTTTGCGTGTTGACAGTGCCTATTTCAACGCTTTTGGCACTTCTCATCGCAGTCGTGCTCAATTCGATCGGCCCGCTCAAAAGATTGCTTCAAACGATATACTTCTTGCCGTACGTCACCAACTCGATTGCAATCGGTTTGGTTTTCGCAGCAATGTTCAATATCGTCGGTGGCTTCTTTGGTACGGAAAATGAAATAATATATACTGCCGGTATAGTAAATAACCTAATAATGGCATTTGGCGGTAAGCCTATAAACTGGATAAACGCCGGTTCGACTTACTGGGCGAATATGACCGTTATGGTTATATATATAGTTTGGAACGCGTTGCCGTTCAAGATTTTGATTTTGCTCGGCGGACTTCAAAGCGTCAACAAACAATACTACGACGCTGCAAAAGTCGACGGCACTCCGAAGTGGCGCGTTACGACCCGTATAACCGTTCCTCTTCTTTCACCGATGATTGCTTACGTCGTTATCACGGGCTTTATCGGCGGATTTAAGGAATATACGAGCATCGTAGGTATTTTCGGCGAAACGATGGGCCCTCCCGGCGACACCAATGCGAGCGGTACTATGAACACTATGGTCGGCTTTATCTATCAGTCACTTGAAAACAACCAACAAGCCAGAGCAAGTGCTGCCGCGCTTATCTTGTTTGCTATCATTCTTGCGGTTACGATCATCAACTTGTACGTAAGCAAGAAGAAAGTTCATTATTGAGAGGTGTATTATGGCAGATATAGTAATGCACAAAATGAATATAAAACAAATCGCAGGCAAGCAAAAAGTGTTTGGCGTGTTTGGAATGATATTGAGATACGCATTCTTGATTTTGGTGGCTATTTCGGTATTGTTCCCGTTCTACTGGATGATTATATCGTCTCTCAAAACGATTGACGAATACAGATTGAGCGTTCCGACGTTCTGGCCAAAACAAGTTATGTGGTCAAACTATGCCGCTGCTTTTGAAGTGGGTAATCTCGGCACGTTGTTCAAAAACACCGTTTTGGTAGGCGTCGTGTCAACGATATTGTCTTTGATAATAACGGTATTGTCGGCATTTGCGTTTGCAAGACTCGAATTCAAGGGTAAAAACCTTTTGTTCGGCGCGTTGCTCGCAACGATGATGATCCCCGGTGAAATGTTTACGATCACCAACTATATTACAGTCAATCAATTCGGTTGGATGCATACGTACACGGCACTTATCGTCCCGTTCCTCGTAAGCGTGTTCTACATCTACTTGTTGAGACAGAACTTTATGCAAATTCCTAACGAGTTGTATTTGGCGGCAAAAGTCGACGGCACGAGCGATTTGAAGTATTTGTGGAAGGTTATGATTCCGCTTGCGCTTCCGACGCTTATCTCCATCACGATTTTGAAGATGATGGGTGCTTGGAACTCTTACGTTTGGCCGAGACTCGTCGCAAACGACGATTTGCACAAGCTCGTATCAAACGGTTTGAGAGGCGCAAACTTCACGGATTTGGCTACCAACGAGCCAAACTATCCGCAACAAATGGCGGCAGTCGCCATCGTATCCGCTCCGCTTTTCGCAGTGTTTATTTTCCTTAGAAAATACATTATGAAGGGCGTATCCAGAAGCGGTATTAAAGGTTAAGAAATTTATGCATTAGGACGTAGTGCATAAACATAATTACAACAATCAAAAAGGAGAATAGTTATGAAGAAAAAAGCATTGATATTATTGCTTGTTTTGATTATCGCAATGTCGTCGTTGATCGCGCTCGCAGCGTGCAACAAAGAGGACGACAAGAACACCATCACGTTCTATCATACGATGGGTTCAAATTTGTCGGCGGTATTGGACGAGTACATCGAAAAGTTTAACGCGCTTTATCCCAATAATTACACGATTAAGTGGGAACAAGTCGGCAACTACGACGATGTCCGTGACCAAATCAAGACAGAATTGAACGCCAACAAACACCCCAATATGGCATATTGCTATCCCGACCACGTTGCACTTTACAACGCATTCGGAGCAACTGCTTCTCTTGACGATTACATCAACAGCACCGAAGAAATCACGTTGAAGGACGGTTCGAAGACGATCGTTGGTCTCACCGAAGAACAAAAGAACGACTTCATCCAAGGTTACTACAACGAAGGTAAACAATACGGTGACGGCAAGATGTATTCAATGCCATTCTCAAAATCTACCGAAGTTCTCTATTATAACAAAACATTCTTTGAAGACTATAATAAAAACAGAAAAGAAGGTGAGCCCGAACTCGTAGTTCCTACGCACTGGTGGTGCACCGACGCTTGCCCCGCAGATTGCAACGCAAGTATGGAAAAAGTCTGCGCAGCTATCAAGGCAAAAGACAACAAATATATCCCGCTCGGTTATGACTCCGAATCGAACTGGTTCATCACTATGTGTGAACAACTCGGTTCTCCGTACACCGGTTCTCAAGACGGCAACAGATTCTTGTTCGACAACGACACGAACAAAGATTTCGTCACAAGATTCCGCAGTTGGTACAAATCAGGTTGGGTAACAACGCAATCACTTATCGGTAAATATACGTCCAACTTGTTTGTCAACAAACAAAGCTTTATGTCTATCGGTTCTTCCGCAGGTGCAGTTCACCAAAGACCGACACAAACCGATGGTAAATATCCGTTTGAAGTAGGTATTGCAAGCATCCCGCAAGTCAATCAAGACAACCCCAGAGTTATCTCCCAAGGTCCGTCTATCTGCATCTTCAAAGACAGCGACAAAGAAAGAGAAAAAACCACGTGGCTCTTCCTCAAATACCTCACGACCAACGTAAGCTTCCAAGCAAAATTCTCGATGCAATCCGGTTACGTTCCCGTATTGAAATCGGTTATTAACGAGCCGACGTACGCAGCATTGCTTGAAATGGCAGACGGTGGCGACAACATCGCAGCACTTTCCGCAAAGGTCTGTATGGAACAAGAAGAAGCATATTACACCTCTCCTGCATTCGTAGGGTCTTCCGACGCTCGTGACCAAGTCGGCAAACTCCTTGCTGCTTGTATGAGTGACGCAAACCCCGATATCAACGCATTGTTTGCAGCGGCAGTTGCAGAGTGCAGATATGCAATCAACGAATAATCCGTATCCATTAAGATATTCGGATAATCGAATAAACGAAACAAAATTAAAAAACTAAAACATATTAAAAATTACGGATAAGATTATGAAAAAACTTATTAGCGTCTTATCAATAGTATGTTTGGTCGCTCTTATCGCGTGCTGCTTTGCAGCGTGCGATAAGGGGGCGCCCGAGCGTATTGATTATGTTTCCCAAGTCAAATTGGATCTCAACAATCCTTTGCTTGAGGAAGTTACCGTGAAGCGTTACGTCGATGGAGACACGACGCACTTTAACGTTCCGGAAAGCATCGTTGAGGGTGGTATACTCAAAGCACGTTATCTTGCTATAAACACACCCGAATCAACTGGTAAAATCGAACCTTACGGACACAAGGCGTCGAGATTTACGAAAGAAAAACTTTCGACAGCCGTATCCATTATGATAGAGCCGGACGGCGATGAGTGGAAAGCAGACTCTACGGGAAGCAGATATCTCACTTGGGTCTGGTACAAGCCGTCGGCGGACGCAGAGTATCGCAACCTCAATATTGAGATTTTGCAAGAAGGTCTTGCAGTTGCATCGAACACCGCAAACAACAAATACGGTACGATTGCAGTTGCAGCGTTGGAGCAAGCAAAGCAATTCAAGCTCAACGTATTTTCCGAAGTTGCAGACCCGGATATGTTCGTCGGTGACGCAATCGAAGTAGGTCTCAAAGACTTGCGTTGTAACGTCGAGAATTACGTCGGCAAGAGAGTTTCTTTTGACGGTGTAGTGGTTATGCTCAACAACAACTCCGCATATATCGAGACACTTGAATCCGATCCCGATACCGGTATGCATTACGGTATGCCTTGCTATTACAGCTTCAGCCCGAGCCCGGGTGTTTTGAGAGTTTTGAAGATAGGCAACTACGTCCGTATGATCGGTATGGTTGAATATTATTCGACTGCCGGCGTATACCAAATCACGGATATCACTTGCGACTTGTTCGAGCCCGACAAGGTGACCAACATCAAGCGTCTTGACAACGAAACGCACGAGGCGTCTTATCAAGAGATAGACACTGCAAAATTCGCAAATCAAACTGACGTTACGGTACACTTTGAAGACGGTGATTCAGCAGAGATTAGCTATCCGAAATTGTTGTTGTCGACGTCTGTAAAGGCAAACAACCTCAAAGTCGTAAGCGCAAGCACGACGACCAATGAAGACAGTTCTCAAAAGGGCGCAATGACGCTCTACTGCAAGGACGCTCTCGGTAACTCCATAACGGTGAGAACGACAGTTTTCTACGACGAAAACAACAAGCTCATCACCAAGGAAGCGTACGTGGGCAAAACGATAAACATTATGGGTATCGTTGACTACTACGTTCCGGAAGGAAAGACCGAAGAAGACGTCAACAACCCGTATCAAATCAAAGTACTCGCTCCGAAGTATATAACTGTGGTTGCATAAACCATATTATATAGAATCAAAAAACAAACAAATTATAAAGGAGAAGCAAAATGAAAAAGGCATTCAATTTTAAGAAGCTTTTGGTTTGCGTATTGATCCTTATTCTTTGCTTGTCGGCATTCGTTGCCTGCGACAAAGATAAAGGTCAAGGTGAGCAACCGTATGACGCCAACGGCATTAATATGGCTGCAACCGCACTCAGAGCTAACGTTAGAGGATCGAAGGTCAGTGGCGATTTCACACTTGATAACCATCAAATGTACGCCGGCGTTTCTTATCCGATATCGTGGACGATTACTGCCAACGACGGTGAAGAGACCGACGTTACGTTGTCGGTTGACGGCGACAAGACCACCGTTCACGTCAACGGCAAGACGAAGACCGAAGTGAAGTTCACTCTTACGGCAACGTTGTCCGATGCGAAGGGTGTAACCGCAACTGTCGAGATTAAGTATACGATCCCCGCATACACGCTTTTGACTTACGCAGAGTACAAAGCGGCAAAAGCAGGCGATTCTGTCACGGTTCAAGGTACGGTTTCAATCATCAGCTCCAAGGCAAACGGCAACAAATACAACAAGTTGTATATGTTTGACGAAGATGGTGGATATTACATCTATTCAACCAAGAAAGACCCCGTTACCGTTGGCGTTGAACTTGGTATGAAGATTGAAATCACCGGTACGAAGTCTTCTTACGGCAACATTGAAGATGCTGAAATCAAGATCGTTGACAAGACCAAGACCGTTGAATACGAAGATATCACCAACGAAGTCTTTGCTGCAAACGATATGAAAGACGCAAACTTGGTCAAGAGAGAATATAGATTCGTCACGATCAAGAATGTCGTTATCGGCGACATCGATACGGAAAACAGCTACTACAAATTCACGGTTGGTTCAAACGAGACTTATCTCCGCATATCTTCTTCCGAATGTATGCTCCTTGGCGATGCTCAAACCAACTTCATTGAGACTTTCACCAACAACAAAGGCAAAGTTGCAGACGTTAAGGGCGTTGTAAGCATTTACTCCAACGCAATGTATCTCGTCCCCGTTGGCACTGATGCACTCGTTGTGAAAGAAATCCCCGAAAGAACACCCGCAGAACAAATCGAAGATGCAAAGACCAGAGTGTTCACCAGCACCACGATTTACGGCACCGGCACTGTCTCCAAACTTATGAATGCAGACGTGCTTTATCCCGATGTTAAGATCGAATGGATTGCAAGCGACACCGCAAAAGCAGTCGTTGCTGCTGACAATGCAAGCGTAACTTACAATTTCGATACCGACGCAACCGTCACTCTCACTGCAAAACTCACTCACACCAGTGACGCATCGTTGTCCGATACGAAAGAATTTACTATCAACCTCGTTTCTGCAATCCCCGTAACGATTGCTGAATTCTTGGCAAAAGAAGAAAACAACATCGTTTACTCCATCACCGGTTGGATCGTAGCAAAACAAACCGAAGGCAACAAGAAAGGCTCTTACGTCATCGCAGACAAGACCGGCGCAGTGTTCAGCTACAACGGTGATGCAAGCAACACTCTTGAACTCGGCTCTTACGTAACTGTGTGGGGTACGAGAACTTCAAACAGTGATATTCCGCAAATCAATACCACGAAGGTCACGGTTGCTACTACGACCGAAACTTACGAACCCAAAGTCGAAAAAGAATTCGATATGGCGGATCTTGATTTGGCAAACGCAAAAGCATCTGATTATACCGGTAAATACATCAAGATAACTGGCGTTACCGTATCCTCCGGTGAAAAGACCGACAGACTCTATCTTGCAACCGAAAAAGGCGTTTATCTCCACGCATTCACTTTGAGAAGCGAATTGAAGAACGTCACAGAAGGTCAAAAAGTTACCGTTTACGGTTATTGCAGAGGCTTAAAAGCAGATGCACAAAGCGGTTTCTTCCAAATCCAACTTGTCAAGATCGAAGCACAAGAACTTACCGATGCCGAAAAAGTTGCATACGTAAAAGCGTCTTTGAATGATTTTGCAACAGACAAAGACTTTGATCTCGCAACTTCCGATGTTGCAACGATCACTTGGACGCTCAAAACCGGCACGGGCGCAACGCTCAACGGCAATCACGTAACTATTTCTCAAACCGATGAAGATCAAACCGTAGTTTTCACGGCAACGATCGTAAGCGGTGAAGCAACCGATACGAAAGATATCACCGTCACCATCAAAGCAAGAGACAATAGAGTAGCCGGTGTCAAGGGTGTTGTAGGCAATGCATATAAGCTCGTTTTGGTGCACGGTAACCTCAACAAGACGTTGTACCTTTCCGGTGCAATGGACGGTTATTATTTCGGAACGACGGAAAACGTCGATGCAGCAATTGACGTTTATCTTGAAGTAGTTTCCGCGGAAGATGGAACGTTCCGTCTTTATATCCAAAACGGTACTGATACTGCAACGAAGAAATACATCGAAGTTATCAACGCTGTTGGTACGGATGGTCAAGCTCACAACAACGTCCAATTCAACGCAACTGCAACGAACGGTGTCGTTTGGAAATGGAATGACAATTTCAAAACGTATGCAATAACAATTAGTGACGTAGAATATGTTCTCGGTACGAGAAACGATAAGAGCTACAGCACGATTAGCGCTAACGACGTTTCCAAAAAGCCGTTTGTCGCACAACTTTTCGGCACGCCCGATCCAGCTCCCGTAAAGACCAATCAAGAATTGGTTGACGAAGCTGCAGAAGCTTTGAAGAAAGATTTCACGATCACTGCAAAATCTTCCGGTACGACGATTGAACTCGCTGCAACCGGTATCAACGGCGCAACGATCGTTTGGACGTCCTCCGACAATGCTGTTATCGCAATCGATCTCGTTGATGGCAAATACGTTGCAACTGTCAACGTTCCCACCACGGACGGTATGACGGTCACTCTCACCGCAGTTCTCACCGTCGGTGAAGGCGAAGAAGCAAAAACCGCAAACTGCGAATTCCCGATCAAGGTCACCAGAACTCTTGCTGACGTAGAAGTTTCTCTCGGCGAGATCACCGGTGGTACGGTTGAAGTTTTCGTTGGCGACAACAAACAAACTCTTCCCGTAACTCTCAAACAAGAGAACGTTATCACTCTCAACCCCGTTGCAACCGATGGTTATGAACTCGTCAAAGTGTTTGTCAACGGCACGGAACTTGAAAAAGGCACCGACGGTGCATACACCTACACGCTTGGCACGACCAAAGTCGAAATCACTGCAACGTTCAGAAAGATCAATTACGTGAACGTAGTTATCGATGAAAACATCGAAAACGGTAGCGTAACTGTCAAAGTCGGTGAAGATGCTCTCGACACGACCAAACAATACAGAGACGGCACTGTCCTTACGATCACTGCAACTCCGGCAGCTGATTACAAACTCGTTGAAATCAAAGTCAACGGCACTGCAATCACGGGTACTACTTACACGATTGCTGAAAACGATACCGAAGTGGTTATCACTGCAACTTTTGCTGAAAAATATCCCGCAATGTCTATTGCAGATTTCAAATCAAGCGAAACCACTAAGGGCACCCAAGTGAAACTCACCGGTGTTGTAACATCTGTTGACAAGAAAGCAGCTTATATCCAAGATGTAAACGGTCAAGCAGTGTACGTATTCTTTGGATACGATGCACCGTATAGCGATACTCTTAAGGACATCGTTATTGGCAAAGAGTACACCTTCGCGGGCGAAAAAGATGAATACTATAGTCTCGTCCAATTGAAGAGTCCCGTTATTGTCGGCGAAGCAAGAGATCCCGAATATCAAGTTACATCAAAAGAAGTTGACGAAACCGCTTACAATGCTTTGACATTGGCAAATACGGGCGAACTCCTCACGCTTAGAAACCTTGTCGTTGCCAACGGCAAATGGATGCTCGGCGAAACTGAAATCAAGTATTATTCCGGCAATGCAAACAGTGCAAATTCTTCGGCAGTCAACGCAAGACTTGCTTTCCTTACGGAAGGTGTAAAATTCGACCTCGTTGGCGTAAACTTCTCTTATAATAGAAACTTCCAAGTTGCTGTTGATAGAGCAGAAGTCGTTGTAATTGATTGGCAACCCGTTGCTACGATTGACCTCAAAGAAATCGGTGTAAACGGTACTGCGCAAATTACTGTCACTGCAAACCCCGCAGTAACAACTGATGTGAAAGCAACGTTTGTAACTGAAAACGACGCAATCGCAACCGTAGATGAAAACGGTGTTGTTACCGGTGTTGCTCCCGGCACAGTTGCAATCAACGTTACGGCAAACGGACACACTGTACAAGTTGAAGTCACAGTCGTCGCTGTTGCAGAAGAATTTGCAGTAAACTATGAAAAAACCGTTGAAGGCGCAAACGGTAGCATCGCTTCCGTTATGGCTGGCGACAAAGCAGTAGAATCCGGCACTAAGGTTGTAAAAGGCACAACTGTTACCGTTACCGTCACTCCCGACGAAGGTTATCAACTTGCTTCCTACACAGTCAATGCTGGTGAAGCAGTAGCAGCAAATGGTGAAACTTCTTTCGACGTTACCGTTACGGAAAATGTGACAATCGCTGTTACGTTTGAAGTAAAACCCGCAGAACCGGTTCTCGTTGCAACGTTTGCTTTGGGTGCTAACGGAAGCGCATCACACGCTGATGGTACAGAAAAAGCAACTTATACAGAGACTGATGGAGATTATACCTTGAGTATTGCAAGTGGCAAAAAAATGTATACAGGTGCACGTGACGCTAAAGGTAATTCTTGCATTAAGCTTGGTACAGGTAGTGCAGCTGCAACTTTTACAATAACTGCTCCTACGGGTGTGAAGAAAGTAATTATTTATATCGCAGGTTACAAAAATAATACTGGTGCGTATACAATTAATGGTGGTGCAGTAGCAAAAACCACAACACTTTCCGCCAATGGCGAATATGAGGCTGTTGGAATTGATGTTCCTGCTGATGGCAAAATTGTTATTGCTACAACCAGTGCTGGTTACCGTGCAATGATCAACACAATTGAATTTTATGCATAAGCCAAAAATCATTTAGTTATCCTTTAACTAATAAATACAAAAGCCTCGCTGTATAGCGGGGCTTTTGTTTATTGGTGATATTGCGACTTTGTCGCAGTGATATTTGTGCTTCGCACAAGTGATATTCTCGCTTTGCGAGAGTGATATTTTTAGCCTTTGGCTAAAAGTGATATTCACACTTCGTGCGAGTTGTGGAATATCCTATATGCGGCTTGCGCCTAGATTGTCACGTCACTTCGTTCCTCACAATGACAGTTGGCGGGACACCCACACCCGAATTGCATTTCTCCCTTTGTCATTCCGAGCGTTAGCGTGGGAATCCGGCGTAGCGAAATTATCTGCATATAAAAAACGAGTATCTGCATATTTTTTTGCTTAAAAATGTGCAGATACGGACAAAATTAGCTTGACTATCTGCATATTATTTGCTATTTTATATGCAGATACGGAGGTGGATATATGCACGTTTTTGATTACTCGTTTCTCAAATCGAAGTCGATTTCGTCAAAAGTTTTGGATATGGCTGCCAAAATCTACGGGTTGAGAACTATGGCGGAAGTCAGAAAGGCGGATTTTCCCAAAATCTATACGCAACTTGAAGAAGTGGCAAAAATTCAGTCGGTAAAGAGTTCCAACGAGATTGAAGGCATCGTCACGAGCGATAGCAGAATTAGGGCAATCGTAAGTCAGAGCAGTGAACCTCTCAATCACAACGAGCAAGAGATTGCGGGATATCGCGATGCGTTGAACGAGATACATTTGCATTATGACGTTATAAGTTTTTGCGAAGACGATATACTTGACTTGCACGAGATTTTGTTTTCGATGACGGGGTACGAATACGGCGGAAGATACAAGGAAATCGACAATTCGATCGTAGAGATTGACAAACAAGGAAATAGGCGCGTAAGGTTCAAGCCTACTCCCGCAAGTGAAACGCGACACGCAGTCGAACAACTCGTGCTTGCGTACTCCGACGCTGCCAACGATAGTGAAATCAATCAATTGGTGTTGATACCTTGCGTTATACTCGATTTTTTGTGTATTCACCCGTTTAGGGACGGAAACGGCAGAATGTCGAGATTGTTGTCGCTTTTGTTGTTGTACAAAAACGGGTTCGACGCGGGAAAATACGTATCGTTTGAAGAACAAATCAATAAATATAAGAATTTGTATTACGAGGCGCTACGATTGTCTTCTATCGATTGGCACGAAAACGAGAACGATTATATGCCGTTCGTAGAGAATTTTATATCTATGCTATATATGTGCTACAAAGAGCTCGACAAGCGTTTTGCCGTGGTCAATACGGGAAAAATTACGAAATCTGCAAGGATAGAGGCAACCGTACTCAATAGTATCGTGCCTATCTCAAAGGCGGAGATTTGCGATATTCTTCCCGACGTCAGCCCGACGACGGTTGAAAGCGTTCTCGGGAAAATGGTCAAGAACGGTCAAGTGAGCAAGATCGGCACGGCAAGGAATACGCGTTATTTGCGCAAACGGCACTGATAGGGAAGTTTTTGCGTAAAAATCGTTAAAAATAAAAAGTTTTTGCAGAAGAGGAGCAAAAACTTTTTCATTTTTTTGATTATCTTCGTTTTTCAGCCGTTTATTTGCGCTTTGAGGGCGGTGTAGGCGGTGTAGTCGGTGCGTTCGATGGTCAAGGGAGTTACGGTGACGTAGCCGTCGATGGTGGCGTCGCTGTCAATCTCGTGATTGTGTTCGTTGCGGTGTATGCAGTGTCCTACTTGTCGCCACGTGCCGTCGCCGAGGTCGATAAAGTCGTCGGTGAAGTACGGTCCGCCTTGGCGGGTGAGCAATATATCCTTTGGGTTTTCGGGGATATTGACGTTGAAGATGTTGCCGTGCGCAAAAATATCGTATTTGATGACGAAGTCGTAAATGCGGTCAAGCCATTGCTCCGCGTCGGTGAAGTTTGCCACGTGAGTGGAGAGCGCAAGCGCTTTGAGGCCTCTCGTGCAAGCCTCGAATATTGCGCCGTTGGTTGCCGAGTACATTATGTCCTCACCGAGGTTGAGACCTTTGTTTATACCCGATATTGCTAGGTCGTAGCTCTCGTGCAAGCCGAGCGTTGCAAAGCGCACGCAGTCGGCGGGGGAGCTGTCCACGCTATACGCGCGGACGCCGTCCATATAGTCGACTTTTTGCACCTCGAAGGGATTGTGTATGTCAATGGAGTGGCTTTTTCCGCTTTGCTCCACTTTTGGGGCGCATACGGTCACGTCGCCGAGCTTTTTTGCCCAGTTTGCGACGACGCGCAAGCCTTCGGATTGTATTCCGTCATCGTTGGTAATAAGTATTTTCATAGCCAGCCCGTATTGTTATCCTTGTAGTTCTTTACCATTGCGTCCGCGTCCGCAAGCATAAGCTTGATTTCCTTTTTGCTACGCAAGGTTGCTCCGCACGCTCTGTCGTGGCCTCCGCCGTTATATTTTTCCGCAAGCGCGTTTATCGTCATAAATCTCGAACGCAAGCGCACTCTCACGCTTCCGTCCTTGTTCTCGATGAAGGCAAGCCACGCAATCGCGCCTTTTATGCCGTCAAGATAGGATACGACGTTGCTTGCTTGCTCGTTTGTGAGTTTGAAACGCTTTTGCATTGCCTTGTCCACGTATATATACGCCACGCCGTTTGCGGTGACGCGCATTTTCTTGTACACGTAGGACTCGAATTTGTACACGTTGAAGTCGTCGAGACCGAGATTGGCGTATATCCACTCCGTGTCTATGCCGAGGTCGATAAGCGCGCCAGCAAGACGCATCGTTTCTCCGCTCACACTGCTGTACTTAAATCTTCCGCTGTCCGTAACCATACCCGTGAAGAGGTAGGTTGCGCCCTCTTTGTCGAGGGTGAGTTCGTCCTTGAAAGTGAGCCAAAAGTCCGCTATCATTTCGCAGAGGGAAGAGCGTTCCTCTTCAACCCAACTCAAATCACCGTACGGTTTGACGTCGATATGGTGGTCGATTTTGATTAGTTCCTTGCCCAGCGCGTACTTTTTGTTGGATATGCGGTCGGTTGTTGCCGTGTCGCACACGATTACGAGCGCGTCGGCGTAGGCTTCGTCCGCAATAGGGGCGTCCTCTCCGCCCAAAAACGCAAGATATTCCGAACTATCCTCGTTGAGCACGTATATACGCTTTTCGGGGAAGGACAAGCGCAACATTTGCGCAAGACCTTTCGTCGAGCCGATCGCGTCTCCGTCGGGGCGGAAGTGGCGCGTGATTATTATCTTGTCGTATTGCTTGATTTTGTCAAGAATTTGCTTTTTTATCTCAATATTGTTCGTCATATCTTTTCACCTTTGGTCACGAGTTCGTTCAGTTCGTCAAGCACTTGCATTGCCTCTGCGGTGTCTTTGAGCGTCGCTCCGCTTGCTTTGAGGTGTCCGCCACCGCCGTGCGCAACCGCTATTTGATTTATATCGTAATTTTTGGAGCGTATTTCGCAAAGTACGCCGTTTTCGCACTCCGTGAAGTTCACCCACACGTCGACGCCTCGTATTTCTCCCATTACGTTGACCATTCCGCGCGATATCGCTTGCGCCTCCATACCGAGTTCGCTCACCCTTGCCGAGTCCGTGTAGATGTACGCGACGTTGCTTTGCGTAAACTTGATTGCAAGCACGAATTCCGCGCGCTTTTTCACGTTCTCGTAGCTGTCGACGTAAAGTTGATTGTAAATGCTCGTCGCGTCGAAACCTTTTGATAACAGAAAGCTTGCCAAATCGAACGTGCGGGGCGTCGTGCTGTCGTAGCGGAATCTTCCGCTGTCCGTCACAAGACCCGTAAATAAGGCTTTGGCGGCGTAAGAATCCACTTCCAAGCCCCATTCACGCACGAGATACGTCACGAGCCCGCAACAACTCTCAAAAGTCGTGTCGTCAACGTCGATGTCCGCTATGTCTTCCACGAATATGTGGTGGTCGATGCGTATCGTCGTCTCCGCAAGAGTGTAGCGGGCGTCGCTGATGAGGGATTTTGCCGACGTGTCAAGCACGATCGCAAGCGCGCCGTCGTATACGCTATCGTCGATTTCGTCCATCTGACTGCCGTCCATAAACGCAAATCGTCTTGCGTCGTCACCTACTGCGTAAACTTTTTTGTCGGGGAAGTTGGTTTCCAGCACGTGCTTCAAACCAATTTGACTGCCCATCGCGTCCCCGTCGGGATTGCTGTGACGGTGTATGACGATGACGTCGTGATTTTTGATTGCGTCAAACGCTTTGCTTATCATAGTCTACCTATCGTTTAACCTATATAATAATTTGATATTAAATAATATCATAATGCCACCACCGTGTCAACGATGATTTTTCCGAGCTTTGCGGTGAATTGCGCCAAAATGACTTAAAAATCCGGTTTTCGTAAAAGAAAATGTTTCAAAACTATTGCCAAAACGCAATTATGTGATATAATAACACAGCAAGAACAGTTAAAACCTTTGTGGGGATATGGCTCAGTTGGTAGAGCGTCGCGTTCGCAATGCGAAGGCCAGGGGTTCGAATCCCCTTATCTCCACCAGTTAGAATACAAGTTGAACCCCTCAACTTGTATTCTTTTTTATAGCCCTATCTATTCACTTTTGTTGATACTTGTGAACTGTGATAGGGCAGTGTAAAGAGATAAGCACAATTGCCGTTTTTGACGGCGTCAATCGATATAAAAATTGTGAAAGTCTTTCATTTTTCTTGACATCAATTGTTCGATATGGTAAGATTGTCAAGCATTGAAACGTTAATGTGATTTTTTATGATTGCATTTCAGCGTTTGTGCGGGTGTAGTTCAATGGTAGAATGTCAGCCTTCCAAGCTGATTGCGTGGGTCCGATTCCCATCACCCGCTCCATATATCCTTACTATGCAAGGATATGAGCCTGTAGCTCAGCAGGATAGAGCAACGGCCTTCTAAGCCGTGTGTCGGGAGTTCGAATCTCTTCAGGCTCGCCATTATGGTGGATATAGCGCAGTTGGTTAGCGTGCCAGGTTGTGGCCCTGGAGGTCGTGGGTTCGAATCCCACTATTCACCCCACAATGAATACATACTCTTTTGAGTTGTATATAGTCCAAATTTGGATAATAATTATCGAAATTTGGGGCGCAAACAAATTGTTTGCAAAAAAGCGGTTTATTTTGTTGCAAAATATTTCACGAAGTGATAATATAGACCGTGCTGGATAGGGGTATCGCCAAGCGGTAAGGCACCAGATTTTGATTCTGGCATTCGTTGGTTCAAATCCAGCTACCCCTGCCAATGACTCACTAGCTCAGCCGGTAGAGCACCGCACTTTTAATGCGATGGTCCGGAGTTCGAATCTCCGGTGGGTCACCAAGATTTTAGGTTATATACATAGTATATAACCTAATTTTTTTATATTTTAATGGTCTCTTTTTCTTGATTTATAGTATCGTTTACCCCCTTGTTAAATTTTGCGATTTCTTCTTTCTCGAAGTCATCATTTACGTGAGTGTACACGTTTTCGGTCATATCGGGTGTTGAATGTCCAACCCATTTTTGCGTAACGTGTGGGTTAACATTATTTTCGGCACATCTCGTTGCATAAGTATGTCGAAGTGAATGTATCGTAAAGCCCATACCATACAAGCCACTTGCTTTTAAGGCATTTTGAAAATGCTCACGCAATGCGTGTTCTTTTATCGGGAACAATCTTTCGCTTTTTGTGTAATCTATCTTTTCCAAATACGGATACAACACATCGATAATCGGTACATTGCGGATACCCGACTCCGTTTTGGGTGGAGCGAGTTTTCCTTCTTGCATTTGCTTATTTACAACAATATATCCTTCTTTGAGATGTATATCATCGGTAGTAAGTGCCAATATCTCGCAACGTCGCAAACCGCAGTACAAACCAATCAAAAGCGCAAGTCCTCGATAATTTGTTTTGCAAGCCTCAACAAAACGTGCCTCTTGTTCTCTTGTAAGCGCAATTCCGTGTTTCTTCTTATGCTTTCTTATCTCGATTGCGCCAAGTGGGTTGAAGTCGATATATTGGCATTTTACTGCTTTATTTAGCATTTCATTAAGCAATGAATAGCAATCGTCTTTTACACTCGGCTTATCAATGCCGTTGAAAATTATTTGACACTCTACAACGTCAAGATTTCCAATTTGCATATTGCCGAACAATGCCTTGATATGTTTGATTGTTCTTTTGTATTTATCAATCGAAGATGCACGCAAATTTTGCTTTTTGAATGCGTTCAACCATATATCCGCCCACGTTGAAACATCATAGGAACATCTAATATCCCTACTTTTTTCACGTTCAACAAGATAATCAATTTTTTCTTCTAATTGTGACATTGCACTTCCTTATATGAAAATGCCGTAAGCGCGCTAAAACTTACGACATAATCAAGATTTATACCTTTAATTTGATATTGTATTGTGTTAGCGCGAATGAGTTTGTAACTCATTTTCTTTGATTATAATTAGTTATAAACTCATTGTCAAGCAAAAATTAGTTAAAAACTCATTTTTTATTTGATTTTTGGCAAAAGTACAGTAGAATAGTATTTATGGAAAACAAAATCGACTTTACACCTTATATTAACGACTTGCAAAAAGGCGGTGCTATCATTGAGAAAATTCAGCAAGGAACTGCCACAGACGAAGAACGTATCATCGCAAAAGAATTGATATGGACTATTACTTGCAAAATTATAATGGCGGATTTGCTCGACAATATCCCAATGCAACAAAAGGAACTTGCAAAGCAAATCAACGTTAAACCTACGATGATAAGCGCATATAAAAAGGGCAAAACGTTGCCAAGTATGCCAACATTATTGATGATGATTTCAATTTTGAAACCCGATTTGATTTACACAATCACGAATGGTAAAATAGAGGAAGTCAACGGAGTTTTTAGGAAGTTGGGGCTTGACCTCATTTTGTAATAATGCAGTATTAAAGGGCTTTGCAAGCGTTAGTTGGGTATATTCGATATTGCCGAGTTGCTCACTCGAAAACGTTGTCTTGTAAGGCTCTTTTTGTAATTCGATGTCGCCAGCAAGCAACAAATGCGTAATTGCGGTTTCAATCTCGTTATCCTCTATCGTTATAGGCTCTTGCAAGCCTTGTGACGTAAAATAACAACGATTGCCGATAAGTCTTTCATCGGTATTGTCTTTTGACATATACTTCGTTACATACGCACCTACGTTGTCAACGTCATCAATTTTATTAATTTTTACAAAACCGTTTTTCCAAATCTCTTGCAACTTATTTGCGGAGATATACGGAAGATTGCAAAGCAAATGATAATGAATTGCGCCACGCTTTTGGAACTCGACAACCGCAATGTATTGCACTTTATCTTTGTGCATTTTTGTAAGGTATCTATTCAGACGTTTGATAAAGCAACAAAATTGATTATTTGCGTACTTCAAATCGGTTACATTATCCGCAAAGGTAAGTGTAAAGAACTTGTTCAATTGCGGGTTAGCGCACGCAAGACGGCGCACACGAGCCCTTGCACGTTGCAAGACTTTTTCACGATTAAATTTTTTATCTTCATCGGTGGTATCTTTGCTCGAACGACCTACTTTTTTTACTTCGTGGTAATTCTTGAAATATCCACGCTCATACGTAGTCATTTCAACGACATTGCCCGAAATAATTATGCGACTTTTGATATTTTTAAGGGGTTTATTTTTCGGCATTTGGCGGAAAGTTAAATACCTATAATCAAGTTAAGTGTTTGTCGGTGTCGGGGTGCAAAATGCACCCCCGAACCCCCGACAAACTTTTGGCAACAAAAACACCTGCAACGGTTGTCACGGACAATGTCGGAGGACATCTTCCACGCAACAACCATACGGCAGTTGCGCACATCGGTGCGCTTGTGCTACGCTACGCTAAATCGTCACAAGTGACGATATTTTTCCAAGCGGTTATGTACCATTTTTGGTACTTGACTTGTATTTTTGGCAATAATTATGCAATCTTCTTGACAAATCAATCGATAACCACTATATTAAATGCGTAAAAAGGAAATATGCATTTGCATATAGCGTGAAACGTAAAACATCGGTTTTGCGAATAATTCTTCACCGACTGTACATAGTATATGCCACGCTTTTTATTTTGTCAATACCCTTTTTATAAATTATTTTTTTATTGTAAAAATACCCTACTCGTGCTACAATGAAAACAACAAAAATTATAATGAGGATAAATTAAAAAATGAGATCTCTTAAAATCGACTTTGCACTATTCACAATCATATCTTTAATTGCTTGCTATGTTGACAAATGGTTCGGCATACTCGAGATTAAACTTGATACGTGGAAAGTAATTATTATTGTTTTATTTGTATTCTTCGTCCTAACCGCAGTTCTTGAAAAGGTACAAATAATAATCAATCAAAGGAAAGACAACAATCGAGATTAAATTAAAAGTGCGCACAAGCGCACTTTTATTTATTCTTAAAACGGCAACGGTTCACCATAGACGGGGTTCATATCTTGTGTCATTTTTTGGAATTCTTCACGCCCCAAATCTTTAACGAATTGCACGTATGACGAATAATGATATAAAAAATCCCGTCCGTACTTTTTAAGCAATTCCATACGTGGCAAACCTTTTAACATATCCTCAACTACATAATATGTATTGTCAATCGGCATATCATCGTCTATATGCTCGATGTTATACGATACGACATCATCAACGGAGTATTGATATTTGTTTATGCTTGCTTTGGTATTGTGTATCAAATAGTTGATACACGATACCCGATCACGCACTATACGGGAAAGACAATTAATCTTTTGTCCGTTCTCGTCCTTGCTTTCAAACCAACGACGGATTTCGCTAACATCTCGATTGTTAATCAATCGCAAATATATATGTATATGTGGCGGTTTCATCTCCCCTTTGATATGCAACACGTCCCCCGTGTCTTTGTCTATCACATCTTCGGGATAATAATCCTTATCGTGCATAATGTACGCATACGATGAGATTTGTTTTGCTTTGACATCTAATACTTTTTGCACATCTTCCAAAGATGGCAAATATGAAACTAAAAAATGCTCGTAACTTCTCATATATAAAATTCTCTCATTCTCTCTTTCTCTCTATGTGGACGCGGAGGACACATAGAGAGATACACACAAGCGGTGTTTTTTGTGGCGGTGGGAATATTCCCACCCACCGCCACCATATTCCCACGCAAACATAGTTCACATCACGGCAAAGCCGAATAAGTGTGCGCGAAAACATACTGTAATATTGCAACAAAAACGCAAGCGTATAAAGTGCTACGCTACGCTAAATTTGCGCAAGCGCAAATGCCCAACCAACAAAATCCCCTATTCTAGCGGAACATCAACGGAAATAGCGTTTATATCGTCTTTATCGGCAGTATCGGCAATCGAAACATCTTTGTATAAATACTCTTTATACTTTTCTTTGTTGTTTTGATAGTCTTTTTGTATTGCCTTTGATACGCTTATATCGATAAGATACTTTGTATATAAACTATCGTCAAAGTGGTCAATCTTGCGAACGGCACACCCACGATAAATAGGCTTGTAACACCTCGAATTATATGAGCCGTGTTTTTTCAAGTACGGCAAATAACCGAAGAAATAGTTTTCGTCCAACTCCGTTGTAGTCATAATGTTGTTGTTATCCTCAACAAGCAACATCGGGATTGTTGTAACTTTGTAGAACGGCAACACAACACCATATCTATGGAAATCGTGCAAGCCGTAAATCATACCGAGCCTTGAACGAATAGGTTTTACAATGTTCGTTGCGACCTGGTCGGTTACGTACATACGACCGTCCAACCAATGGCGGAAGAAACGGACAAATTTTTCCAAATTCTCTTGCACAACGGGATTATCGAAATCCCATTGCGAGGCTATTGCACCTATCTCGTCAATAACAACAACGCATTTTTCGGGCAAAATACCACGTTCTAACAACATCTCTTTCGTTAATGGCGTGGATAGTGTCTTTTTATTGATACGTATCGGGATATTAGAGTAAAGCGTTGGCGGATATTTCCAATCTTTGAATATCTTATCAGACTTCGGCAACCACTTAAACATCTTGTATATAAAATACTTTGTTTCTTGCTTGCGATAAGCCTTTTTGCCGTAATGCACGGCAAGATAGGTTTTACCCGAACCCAACGTTCCCACCCAAGCAACAATCGATTGTTTGGACGGTATCTTTGTAGAGCGCATTATTTGAAGAATAACAAATACAAGCGCAACTATCAATGCACACAAAATAATAATTCCTATTCCGCTCATATATTACCCCTTTTCTAACATACCGTTAGACAACAAATACACCGTTTCACCGATATACGCTATGAATTTGAAAGGATAAGCCAAGGCATCACCGACAAACACAAAGAATGTACCCAATGCTTGAAAACTCTCTTTAACGGTTTCCGCATTGTCAAAAGATACGGTTACTTTCGACCAATCGGGCAAAGACGGTTTCTTCGGTAGATTGTCTAAATTGTTGGCGTATGCTTTCAAATTAAACGTTGCGCCCGTAAAAAAGCAAAGCACCGATAGTATTAGCACAACGACCAATCCAAAAGTTAAAACTTTACTCATTTCAACAACCTACCTTTTTTAGACTTTCCGCCGTTGGCAATCCACATAATCAACTTATACGGCAAGCCGATAAAAATCGTTAAAACAACGAATATGGACACACCGAGGAAACAGTAATAAAACACCTCTTCCCCCTTTGGAAATGCCGTTATATCAACGAACATCGGCATTATATATGTTTTAAAAATCTCGTATAAACTCATACCCATACTACACCACCTTTTTAATGACAAAAGCCACTATGACGATAGACAAAATGAAAAATACAACGCCCGAAACGTTAATTCCAAAGACCTCGAACGAAAACACATTTTTCAAAAAATTTACGGGCGATTGCAAAACGGATATAATCCCGTCAATCGAAGATTGTTTGCTTTTCTCGGCATCAGATTTACCCCAATTATAATGTTGTTGTTTAATATCGTTATATAATTGCTCTTCTTGTACAGTCGCAAACGTTACGGGGTCGCTATATTTTATTAAACTATGATATGTACTATCATAAGAATACAAAATTCCTTTATCACCGTTTTTATACGATAGCGGAGTAGAATTTGCCATATATAGAAAAGCGTGAAAGTCGTTAAAAGAGTTCATAGTAAAATATCTTTCCCACAAACCCGACCCCGATACATCGGGTTGAATATTATAAATTAAATTACCGGCATTATCGATAATATCGGAAATAGGTATCTTTTCACTTATGATAAATATTGTATCGGTAGTATTTTTATCAATGTATTTACGCTCCAATCTTGAATAAACCGACGGTGATTTATAAAGAATAGGTACATAAGAAAACGCATTATGATACGTGTTCATAAAATCGTTATATTCTTGTTGTATTCTATCACGGTCGGCAATTGCTTCATTATAATCGGCAACAACCTCATCAAAATCATCTTGTGAAATTCCACTACCCGACGAAAACGCCCCCGAAAAGTTTATAATCTTCCCTATATAATCTTTATAAAGCAATCCATCAGTAGTAAATTGAAAATTCTCTATATGATTTTCGCCAAAGTCAAGATATCTACCACAAAAAAGAACGGGAAAAGACGAAACACCCATAGCGGAACGGACATCAGGACTTAAATAACAATAGTAAAAATCACCGCCAAGAATGGTATCAAATCCCGCAAAAAGAAATCCCTTAATAGTCAAATCATCGGAAGATTGATTATAAAGAACAGCCTTAAATTCAAAACCTATATTATCAATAGAATAGGTAAAAAGGGTAATCTCTTTTGTACCCTCTTCTACATCAACGGACGAAAAGTCAAATGGGCATTCATTTTCATTATAAACAAAGTTTTGATTTACAAAAAAGCCGTAAACAGTATTTAAGTCATCAACGGTATAATTATCGAAAGATATACCACTATAATACTGCGTGCCGATATGATTATCACTATCATTGATTACTACGGCATTAGCCACATTGCACGAAGTGGGCAAGCGGTCAAACGCTCCAAGGCATAAGCAAAAACCGAGAACGACAAAAACAACGGCAAGCAATATAAGGATTGTTGCAAATACAATCTTCTTTACAGTCGGTTTTTTCTTCTCGTCCTTTTTTGTTTCTTCATCGAGAACGATATTTTCTTCTTTTTTATTTATATCTTTTTTCATAAATAGACCTCATAAAAAATGGGCGGTTTGTACTGAGAAACCAAACCGCCCATATATATTGATCGCTTATCTACGGATAAGACGAACCGCACCGTAAATAAGACCGATTGCCATTGCAAGACCAGCGGTCAAAAAGCCGAATTTTGCAAATTCACTTATTACGGGTTGCGTTGCGGACGGGTCAACATACAAAATGTTCAAGAACGCATTTTTTATGCCATCACCCATACCCTTCATTGCCTCAGTAAAAGAGGAAAACAAAGTGGTTATAAGATCACTCATTAAGCCGATACCCCCTTTTCGTATTTCTCGTAACCGAGATATTTTTTGTAAACCCCCTTATACCCCTCGACATACTCGTAATCGACAACGACAGTATCGAACGGGTTGACGGTTTTCGCACCTTGATAATCCCACAAACGGATAATTTGCGGATTTGTCAAGTTGTCCGCAGTGCGATTTTGCCAAACAAGGACTTCTACCACACGCACGGTTTTTTCGCCTTTCTTATAAGAAAATTCTCCAAGATAAAGACCAATTTGACGATTTGTTGCTACATTTTTGTTGTTTTCTTCCATAAACAACACTCCTTGTATTTACTCGTCAATGAAAAATTAATTTATAAAAATAAACTGTAAATCACGTTATAGATTTATATCGCAAAACGTCTTATCTGCAAATAGTTTTTCAAACTATTGCGCAGAAGGCCCGCATTTTTCGCACAGTTCGAATCTCCGGTGGGTCACCAAAAAGCACACTCGTTGAGTGTGCTTTTTCTTTACCAACGTAGATTAAACAATATGCATTGTTTCCGTGCGATGCACGGTGAACTCCTTTTACGGACTGACGCTTCGCTCTGCAAGTAAACTTGCCCGCTTTGCTATTACGGCAAGTCCGCTGGACTCGCCTACGAATCTCCGGTGGGTCACCAAGATTTTAGGTTATATACATAGTATATAACCTAATTTTTTTATATTTTAATGGTCTCTTTTTCTTGATTTATAGTATCGTTTACCCCCTTGTTAAATTTTGCGATTTCTTCTTTCTCGAAGTCATCATTTACGTGTGTGTACACGTTTTCGGTCATATCGGACGTTGAATGTCCTATCCACTTTTGAGTAACAACACGATTTACATTTTTTTTCGGCACATCTCGTTACATAGGTATGGCGCAAACAATAAAGTTTTGTCCAGCATAAAACTGTTGCTTTGTTGCAAAACTGTGGTAAAATAAAACAAATCGTACTAGGACAAATTGATGAACAAAAAAGATAAACAAGAGATTACGAAGGCGCTGTTGGCGGTAAAAGATAGGGAAGAGTATGCCGTCGAGCGGTTGTATGATCTTGTCGGGCACACGATTAGATATATTGCGTTTAAGTATTTGAAGAATATCGACGACGCCGAAGATTTGGAGCAAGATTTTTGGGCAGATATTTATAGAATTGCGGATAAATTTTCCTATTTCAAAAACGGATTCGGTTATATTTGCAAAGTTATGAACAATAAGGCGGTTAACCGCTATAAAAAGTTGCACGGCACGAGTAAAATTGAAGTATCTTACGTTGATTATACCCAAATAGATGCCGAAAAATCCGATTGTTTTGACGACGTCGACGAGAGAGTTGTAATCAGAGAAGAGATTGCGAAACTTGACGAAAGAGAACGAATAGTTATGCAACTTACTTATTTTGAAGATATGACGATTGCCCAAATCGCAAAAGAACTTAAAATGTCAAAATCGGTGGTCGGACGAATAAAAATTTCGGCTATCAACAAGTTGAAAAAGAGATTTGAAGTGTTGAACGTGGGAAAAAATATCCGCGAAGATTGTTAATTATTATGATTGGAAGAGGAAATATGGAAGAGGAAATATGGACGATAAAAAATTCAACGAAATAATGCACGAATATGCCAAGTCGGAAAAATCATCGAGTGACAAGGCGTTTTCTAAACTCGAAAGGGAAGAGAGAAAAACCTCCAAAATCGGCAGAAAACAACGCGGATTTGTGATTGCGTGCGCCGCAATGATGGCGGTGATAGTTTTGACTTTGTGTATTACGCTGCCAATAGTGCTAAATAAGAAAGGCTCGGACGGTGAAGAAGCACCGCAAACGACGTATTGCGACGTTGACGATTTGACTCTTAACATTGAAGAAAATGTCGACGCTTTGAGAGACGTATACGGCGTCAATGCGACTTTGCCGACTTTCGATGCGAAAATAGCGGGCGTTTTATCGATTACTTCAAAAAAATATCAAGGTCTTAAAGGGGGCAAGATAAACTACGAAGTGTCGATAGAACCGTATTTTCTCGTGGATTTCGTAGCAATCAAAAACGATTACATAGTAGATTCGTATTCGCATTATCACGATTTGGAAAAACAAGTCGAGTGGAGCGGTACGGTTGTAAAATACGACTCAATCTACGATGAGGAAATATTTACGTATATCAACACGGTATTCTTTGCGGACGACGAGTATTTTTACTATATCAGAACGGAATCCGACGACGAAGTATCGATAATCGACCTGTTGAATTTGATGTACGCGAATAGTTAAGGGGAGTATGTGGGAAAAAGACCAACGCTGAGTTGTTATTCTTATTGAGATTAGTTTATGAAATTGGCGTGATAATACGAACGACTTTCATAAATTCAATCTGTTTTATTCTTGCGCAATCAATAAAAGGAGGATAAAGTGAGAACGAAACGTAGAAGTATTATCGCGATTTTGGCGTTGACGTCGATATTGTGCATATCGATATTTTCGTTGGTCGGGTGTAATAAAACGCTCGATCCCGACGATTATACTCTTGAAGAACATATAGAATTTATTACTCAAAGAGTGCAACAACGTTATATGAAAGAAGACGATCCGTATACGTCGTTTGCCGTCTATCCATTGTATGATGAAAATGATAAATACACACACTTTCTGGTTGAATTTGAGCCGTATGGTTTTTTGATGATTGAAACGCATAAGCAAGAAACCAGCCAATTCGAGTATACAAGTATGTATAGACGTTGTGATGCGTATCTGTGTCGCAATGGAAAGTTCGGATGGCAAAAATATAGGTACGATATAGAAGAACAAGAAATAGTTGACGGAATAAAGTGGGAAAAGGGCAAGGTTAGATTTATAGACAAAGAAGTATATTTGGAAGTGAATGAGCAAGGCGAGTATGTCGAGTATTACAAAAGCCCGTATGCCGTAGCAAACGTATTGTCTCAAAAACTGTATTTTATAAATTCAAGTCCGATTATAGAAGAAAACGGAAAGTTTATAAACCTTGTTTCTATGCGGGAATATTCACAAGAACAACGCAATGAAATGGAGGCACTACCTTGTGTTAAATTCTTTGCAGGTTCAATTTTAATGCTTTAAGTACATTGCTATATAAGAAAAGGGTAAAAGGAGATTGAGAAGATGCAAAAAGAATTGGCGTTTTTGGGGCCGGAAAGCAAAAGCGAAAGCTTTTTGATAGACGGAGTTAACCCGTTTGAAGGTGCTGAAAATGAAATTAAAGTCCGTTGGATACGTTCAATAAAAGTGCGTGATCCGGTATATTATCAGAAACACGATGGAGATATGTATGAGATAAGGGCAACCGGAACGAGATTTATACTTGCAGAGATTTCATATTGTTATTATGTGATATATAAGATTGTCCAACGAAACGGAAAAGCAATAAGGGAAAAACGAAAAGAATACTTTTATACGGGTGAGCCGACAGACGAATTGTTGATAGACGGCGTCAATCCGTTTCGAGGTGTAGAAGATGAAAGCAAAGTCCGTTTGGTGCGTCCTATAACCGTGCGAGATCCCGTATTTCACGAGAAATCTCGTGGTAATTTGTACGAGATAAAAGAGACGGGGACGAGGTTTACACTTTCAGAGCTTTCGCCAAATGTTTATATGATATATAAGATAGCAGCCAAACATAAATTTTGGAAAAAGAGTATTAGACAAAAATAAAAACGGCAGTAAGCCGTTTTTTATTTTGGTACGAATGATCACGAGTGAAGGGAGAGCCAAGCACGAAGTATTTGGAAAAACCGAGCGAAGAGGACGAGCCACCAACGGCGCAACGTTGTTGCGTTTCGTGATAACGAAAAAATGCGATGCTAAGCATCGCATTCCGTTGGTACGGATGACAGGACTTGTAGCGAGAGAAAGGAGCGTAATAGCGATTGTTGCGCAGTATGCGCCAATCGTGTCAGCTGCACAAGTGCAGGTTGCAAACATTGTTTGCCGACAATTGTAAATTGTCGCAAGTCCGTCATTGGACAAAAATAAAAAACGGCTTACTGCCGTTTTTTATTTTGGTACGGATGACAGGACTTGAACCTGCACGCTATTGCACTAGAACCTAAATCTAGCGTGTCTGCCAATTTCACCACATCCGCAAAACATCACTATTATAGCACAAAAATCGATTATGTAAAGTCGCTTTTTACGCTTGTCAAACTTTTTTTGATTTTTCTATCTAAAAATTGTTGCATTTTGCCGATTAATTTGGTATAGTTACTGTTGCTTGCGGGAGTGACTCAGTGGTAGAGTGTCACCTTGCCAAGGTGAAAGTCGCGGGTCCGAATCCCGTCTCCCGCTCCACGCGTAAGCGAAAGAACGAGTCGCAAGACGCGTTCGACATATCTTAGGAAGCGACAATGACCGCAATGCGTAATTGTCGCGAGGATATGCGTCCTTAGCTCAGTTGGTAGAGCAACTGACTCTTAATCAGTGGGTCCAGGGTTCGAGTCCCTGAGGACGCACCACAAAAACACAACAGTGCAAACTGTTGTTTTTTTA